>Ga0116157_10000026_pt1 | contig 166108 bp, 155 predicted proteins | sample AD_UKC048_MetaG_FD_89882 | JGI IMG/M metagenome (GOLD analysis project Ga0116157, IMG submission 89882) | Active sludge microbial communities of municipal wastewater-treating anaerobic digesters from USA - AD_UKC048_MetaG | ecosystem: Engineered > Bioreactor > Anaerobic > Digestate | place... | reverse complement strand
TTGTTGATGGAAACCAGCGAGGATTGGCAGATCGGTAAACGGTTTTGTTCCGGCAAGTCTTTCGATTGTTAAAAATCCGTGGATATTTCTGACTCGAATTTACAGAAAAAAGGTTGCATAATCAGAAAAGATGTTTCTTTTTCTCTACTAATTATTATGAGACAGGTTATGAAAATATGTAATGATAGACAACCTACTGATTGGTGAAAAATGTGGACATAGTAACTTTTCAGGAAGTAGATTGTAGTAAACAAGATTATCAGCGGTAGTAAACCAATAGACGCATAGTCATCACGAAAACTACACGAGGTTTTTGTATTGGCTGTCAGTTGGCTAGTTAATGAATGTAGCAACCATGTCGATTTTTTTTGATAGAAAGCAATCTGCTAGTAGGGATTATTTTGGTTGAATTTGCAGAATGGATTTATCTAAGGGTGGTAGATTGTTTTCCACCAATACCAGATTATGTATCGATGAACTTAGTGTGGTTCAACTAAATCGAAATTCTTCTTTATTACACAACCGATTAACAAACATTTATGATTCTGATAATATGAGCAATTGAACTATTTCCCCTTATATAAATTTGGTGGTCAAAACTAATCTAGCATATCAAATTCGGCCACACTACTAACATTACTAATTTTATTTGAACTTGGTTTGCCTATACTCTTTTCTGGTGCATCATTAAATAGAATATCGAAGGATTCAACGTAAGATGATTGAGATCGATTTGGATTATTGGAAAGATTTCGGTGAATTAGTAATAAATCATTATCTTTCACACTTGCATCGAGTAATGTTTGAAAATCCTCAATTTTTTTTCCGCCCTGTGTTTCAATATAATAGTTATTTAATATTTTTTTATTAATTACTTTTTTCCCACTAAAAGCGATGAGTATATGCTCTTTTAAGACCCCAACCTCCTCGTCAGCAGGAAGATCAAGGGTTTTGTAAATATTTCCAACTTTCATTCTAACAATCAAACGATTCATATTAACCCCTTTATTTGGAAATCTGTAATAATATATTTATTAATTCTTCCGTTGAGACTCTGGAAAGTAAAACTGAATCCTTAACCATTTCCAGCACCCAAGCCTTATTATTAGCAAATAATACTCCAAATCCTTTTTCACGAACTCCCTGGTTTTGATCCGCTCTTTGAACAAGCGTTAACGCTATGTTCTCATCCGGGTTCCAAAGATCAAAGTTGAGTTCTTGGTCGAGTGAAGAAGATCCATAGGCTGCATCTTTATTTTCTATTGCTTTTGCCAACCTCTCATATTCTTCTTTTGGTATTTTCACTGTTCTGATTACTTCCTTTTTCAATGCTTTTCTTTTACTTCCAATAATCAAATTCACAATTTCTTTTTGATTATTACAAACTATGAGCTTGTAGTTCCCTGAAGACTCTTCATAGCGGTGAATAATTGAATGATGACAGAAATCAAAATAATGAACTTCACACTCATCTTTGTTTTTAATTGTGACTAGTAATGTTTGCTTTGGATGAACTAATTCTTCAAACAAACTGGCCGCGGAAGTTTCTATCGCCAGTTCGTTTTCTGAAAGGATTCTTATTAAATCTCTTTGCGATAATTGCTGTAAACAGTCGTTATATATCTTATCGATATCCTTGGTTAACAAACCCTGGGTAGGATTGGGGAATCCAAGAATAGAACAAGGAGAAAATTGGGTTAATAAAAACCAAAATTCCATTTTCGTCAATTGAAGTTCTTGATTATTAGTCTTTGCCATAAATTGCTCTAATTCCAATAATCTTACATGAAAAACCTATAAACAGATGGTATTTAGAGTCACGATAATTAGTATGCCTTGCTTTCCGTTATTAAACCTGTTGAAATGCTTCTTTGTTGACCAGTCCACGGATCATATACCGAGATTTGATCCATAGTATTTTGCTTTGAAGGAATACCTAAAACCCAGTGCCCATCATGCGGATTCGCTTTACTTGGGATATGAAGTATCACTGGTTTCCCAGAGATCAAATTGCTATTAATTAGTTGAATATTATTTCCGGTATCTATAAAGGTGTTCCCACTACTTTTTATGACGACTGAATTCAAATAATCTTGCGCTTTTAACCAATCTAGGTACGAAGAGTCTTTAACATACCCATTGTTTTCTCGCAACCAGTTGTTGACATCTCTTGGAGTAATATCCACATTATAATATCTTCCTACCATGGCAATCGTAGTCACCAGACACCCATAACCATAATGTCCAGGTGCGCTTTCTGGAAGATTATTGTTTATACCTAAGGTATCTCCCGTGCCTTTTCCCATTTCATCAGTAGACCAATCGCCATTTTGACTAAGAGAAACACTAATTACTGGTTTAATATTTGTGCTGCCTGAAGAAACTGGGGTGGATGTAAATATCGGGTTTCCTTTATATACTTTTCCTCTCCAAAAGAGTATCTGACCTACTCCCTTAATAATTGGCGTCAGAACAAGGGCTCCCATTGCTACTCCAGGATTTATGAAACCAAGAAGCATATAACTAAATAAAGTTTCTTTGGGTAATTGACCAATTTCTCCCAATAGCCACATCAAAGGACTTTTATTCCATATTTCTGCAAAAAAAGCTCCTAAGTTGGACATCTTTTGTGATGTGGATTGTGTAACAGCAATCATATCATTTGCTCGAGTAGATAACTCATGGCTCAAATCCCTTAACTGGTTAATTTGACTCGAGGCTGTAGCTTGTGATGCAGATACTAACTCACGGATTTTTGGCGCAAATTGTCCTTCAAAACCAGTTTCATTCACTGATCCTGGAATTCTAGATAATCGGTCTGCCAAACCCGATAGATTTAGGCTTGCAGATTCTAATGACTGGCTACCCTTTAATAGATCATCTGTGTTAACAGTTATTTGTGGCATAACCAATGTCTCCAACCAAAATCCGTGTAAGCTTAAGTTAACCACTAGATATCTTCGAAATTATTATATACTTTTTTTCTTTTTTACTCTATAATTATCATCAACATGTGAACACGATTTTCGAAATCCCTGTTGATTCTGGGAGTTTTTTTGACACGATTCATATTTATCCCTGTCGAGAAATGGATTACACCTCCACAAGCGAGTTCTCTTGCGGCTGAGTTTCAAATCGCTAGTCAACAAGTAAAGGAATTAGCAAATAACATCAGAAAACAGGGGGAGATCATTCATCCAGGCTGGGTGTGCCCAGCAAAAGATATATTTTTCTCACATTTTGACCCTTGTCTTGTAGAGTTAAATAGTTTTGCCCAACAACTAGAATCTGCCGCAGAGAATATTAGCAGTACTAAAGTGAAGATTTATGTCGAACAACAAATCGAGGTTCAGGATTAATCAACCCAAGGAGCAAGATCAACGCATGGAAATCCCAACTGATGAATTGACACTTGCTGCTTCAGAATTTGATAATATGGCAAATGACATGCAACTTGTTATTGAACACCTTGAAAAAGTGATCTTTCGTTTGGAAGAAAATTGGCACGATGCAAATAATCAAACTTTTTTTCAATACTATGATGAATGGCGTCGAAATGCAGGCAGTTTTTGCACGCTTTTAAGTTCGACTGCAACGGAGTTAAAAGCCATTGCTGAGAATTACGAATCAGCAAGTAGTTAAACCCCCCATTTTGTAAAGGAGCCCAATAAATGCCTATCATAAATGTAAACACTGATGATATTCGAGAAACTGCGACAATACTTCGCACAAAAATGACTGAAATGGAAAGCGCATTAACAACTGCAAATAGCCAGGTGGAATCTCTACGAGTTATGCAAGGAGGACCACGATTTAATCAAGATCTCGCTCAGTGGGATGAATTAAAAGTTAAGATCGACCAAATTATTCAAGTAATTCCTGAAGCTGCGACCCTTTTGGACAAAGCAGCCAATGACTTTGAAGGTCCTGCTGGTTATTAGTTAGTATTGATAATATTTGTTGGGTTTTGATAATAGATTGACTTATTGGTTTAATCTATTTAGTATTTTTGCTTAAATTTTGTGAGGGGTTATGAGGGATATTTGTTGGTCAACTAACGAGATTCGAGATGCCATCATTCTGTTAAAAAATCAGAGAGCGAATCTTGAATCAGTAATATCGCGAATTGAAACCAGTTTAATGCCTTTACGTCAAACCCAGTGTGGGCCAAAAATCACAAGACATCTCCAATTATTCGAGGAGTCACAAAACAGATTGTTAAACACAATTATTGCATTATCTGACATGGAGAGTGAATTAGAAGCAATAGCATTAACATTAGATAGTGATACTGTCCTTGGATTGTAAGTAACTATTCGCTTTTCACATATATAAGATGATAAAAATGAATGAATTTAATCGCCCCCCACGAATTCGTAAAGTAATTTCTTTGCGAACGCTTACTGCTCCTACACCTCCTGACCTTCCTCCAAATCCTGGCGAAGTAAACTGGGTAGGAATCGGATTGCCAATCCTTGGGGTTGGTTTGGCAATTTTTTTTGCTTTTGCGGTCTCAGGTTCATCAACAGGAAACTCATTTCTACTTTTTATTCCCTTTATGTTGGCAGGAATTTTAGTCCCTCCAATAACCAATTATGTCAAGTCAAAGAAATACAATAAGGCTTTACAGGTGGAAAAGCCAAGGTTCAAAATTAGAGTTGATGATTTTATAGCTTTACTTGAAGATTCCAAACAGAAAGAAATTAACGAGCGTTTGGAGCTAGACCCAAGTTTGGGCACTTGTATGGAAATGGTAGAGCACAAGGATATACATTTGGGTGAAAGAAGACCAACTGAAGAAAATCCAGATTATTTATCCTTTAGGTTAGGTCTTGGTGAACAAAAAGCATCAATTGAAATAAGAGGGCTCTCAGAATTCAAAGAAGATGATCCTTTTTCTGAATCACTAAATATCATTGCAAATGCAAGCAAAGATATTCTTCTCAAAAAATGTCCGATTAATTCAAGTTTGCTCAAAGTAGGCTCATTAGGAATCGCTGGGTCTTCACAAAATACACATGATTTTTGCCGTTCTTCCATCTTGCATATTTCTACGCACCATTGGCCATCCGAAGTTCAATTTGTTGTGATCTGTCCCAACAATCAGGTTTCAGAATGGGATTGGATAAACTCTCTTCCTCATCGGGTTGGTTTTCTTGAAGAACCAATAATTTCTATCTCATCAACCGAGCAAGAGTCATTTTCATTATTGGAAAACGAGATTCGTCATCGACAAGATATCTCTTCAACTAAAAAGGATGCTTCGGCCAATAAACCAATAGTAAGTAATTTGCCTTTACCTTCAGTAATTGTGATAGTTGATCACATATCAAATCCTTATGAATACCCTGCTATAGTCAGAATACTTAAGGAAAACAAAGAATCCGGTGTTTTCGGGCTTTTTATTTGTGATAATGAATCCGAAATCCCCGGTGAATGTGGAGGAATGTTTTTAATTGATGGCTCTAAAAGCACATACAAAGAGGTAGGGGTTGAAGGGATAAGCATTAACCCTATTGACTTTGACCATTTGGATCTCGCTGATGCTATCAAGTTTTCCAAACAATTATCGAATATTAATTGGCTTATACCAAATGACGTAACTGATCCTCCCCAATTAGTTACCTTGCTTGAATTATTTGATGCTCCGCGAGTTGAAGATTTAAAGATTGCTAAACGATGGGATGGTCAAGATAAAAACAATTATTTGAAAGCACCAATTGGACGCTTCATGCCATCACATTCAGGAGATCTGTTTCTTGACCTAAAGGATAATGATTTGGCTCATGGTCCACATGGCATTATCAGCGGAATGACTGGTTCTGGGAAAAGTGAACTTTTAAAAACACTTGTACTTTCACTTGCTGTATGCAATCATCCATATGATTTGAATTTTGTACTGGTCGACTATAAGGGTGGGGCAGCGTTTTCTGATCTTGAAGATTTACCTCATGTAATAGCAGTGGTAACAGATATTGAGACTCATGCCAATTATGCTGAGCGTTTACTGTTAGCATTAATTGGCGAATTGAATAAGCGTATGCAGACTCTCATTCAAGCAAATGAGCAGTATGGACTGAATAATTTACATATCGACGATTATCGTGCTTTAAAAATTAAAGAACCAATGCCAAGATTAGTTATCATATTTGATGAATTTGCTGAATTTAAAGATCATCATCCGGAACAAAGCGAACAATTGGTTAGCATAGCACGTCGGGGTAGATCATTAGGTGTCCATCTGATTCTATGTACACAAAACCCTTCAATGGTAATCAACCAACAAATTAAGCAAAATTCAAGATTTCGGATTTGCCTTAATGTTAGCTCCTCTGATGAAAGTCGCGCCATGATTGGAACTCCGAATGCATGGCGGTTACCAAGAGGTCGTGCTTTCTTAATGGTAGATCAACCTATTAAATTTCAGGTCGCATATTCAGGTAGGAAGTATCTGGATTCAAACACTATGGTAATTCCAGAAAATGTGATCTACGAAATTAAGCCTGATGGTTCAAGAAGTGTTGTTTACCCTACTAATGACGAATTATGCAAAGATGGTCAAACTGAATGCAAAGCGATCGTAGACCAAATACTTGTTGAAACAAAGAATCTGAACCTAAAAGCCCCCGATCCTCTGCTCCCGGAACCTCTGGAAGAACAAATCTATCTCCCAGAATTGATTGCGAAAAATAATATTCAGGCATGGAATGGAAAAGAATGGCCCAAGAATAATGGTGAATTAGGTCAACCAATCTTGGGAGTAATAGACAAACCCTACAGTCATGATCAACCTGTTTTCAAATTCGATCCCCAAAATACCAGTGGAAATTTATTGATTTTTGGCTCATCTGGATCTGGCAAGAGTACAGCCTTAAGGACTCTCGTTTCGAGCATAACTACTCTTCAATCTCCTTTGAATGCTCAGGTATTTGTTTTAAATCTAGGAAATGACCCTGGATGGGAATTGTTCAAGGAATTGCCACATATTGGCGCAATAGTAAACCGAGATGAAATTGAAAAGGGAAATCGTCTCCTGTTTATGCTTCGGCAAAAAATGATAGAACGCTTCGAAATATTCAAAAGAGTTCCAGTGGACGAATTGTCTAAATACAATGAACTGGAAAGTAGTTCAAAATTACCGGAAATTTATTTACTGATTGACGGTCTCACTGAGAGATTATCGCAATCATGGAATGAACTGGTTGAAACTCTATCGGAGATGGTTCGGGATTGTCGTTCTGCAGGAATATTCATAATCATTACAGCAAACAATATGCGAGATATTCCTTCAGCGGTTTATACAAACATAGAAGATAGAATAAGCTTCCGCCAGGTCGAAAGAACACAATTAGAAACCATATTAGGCGCTGTCCCAGAAAACGCTTTACGAAACGAGGTTGGCAATCCCTGTCCTCCAGGCAGAGGATTAGTTAGAGGTGATCAGGTTATTGATTTCCAGGCAGCATTGCCTGGATTAGGTAGTACATCTGAGGAACAAATAAAGTATTTGAAAAGCCTTTTCAATTCGATCAAAAACAATCCTGGGATAAACTTCCCGAAAGAAGATTTAGAATCATTGGCGAATCACTATTCTTTAGATGAAATTAGAGATCTCAATGATAAGGCGAAGCCCAATCAACGAATATCGATTGGTGAGATTCCAATTGGCATCAGATATGATAATAAAATGCCTATTGGTATTAATTTTCTATACGATGGCCCCACTTTCTTAATTGGATCGCAGAACTCTAAATTAGGTAAAACATCGACTATTCAAAGTTGGGTTTTATCATTGGCAGAATCATTTACAAGTGATGAAGTTCAGTTTGTTTTTATTGATTTTCACAGTAGACGATTGTCGGCATTTCGAGATTTACCCCATACTCTTGAATATGTCAGGTTTAAGAGCAAAGTTTCCAATGTTTTTGACCGATTAAAACAGCTATTTGAACAACGCCAGGTCTTGATGGAAAAAGCATATGAGGCAAATATTGAGCATTTTGACGATATTTCCTATTTGAAGAAAATGCCTCTCATAATACTTGTTATAGACGATTTTGATGGTTTCCGCGGTAGGTTTAGCTCTGAGATATCGGTTTATTCCAAATTGTCAAATTGCTTGATTGAAGGTGAAGATGTTGGTCTTCGATTAATACTTGCGGAGAACTTAGCCATGTTAGCTTCTCCGCAATCTGACCCTGTATTAAAAAGAGTGGTAAGACATGGATGCGGAATATCAATAGGAGGATCTGAAAATATCGGCACATTCTTTAATAATGTCGTCATTCCTCGAACTCAGCAAAAGAGTAATTTGCCAGAAGGACGGGGGTTCCTAGTCAAAAGAGGGCAAGCTAATTTGGTCCAAACTGGGGTATTTTGGGATTATTCTCAGGAGCCTGGTCAAATTCTTATGGATCGAGTTATGAACATTAAAAAACAAAGTAAGAGAATCGCAAAATGGCCGAAAGGGATATAGCAGGTATGCTTTTGAAAAAGGAAATATATTAATTACCCCATTACTATCACAATTGTTCGAATTGGACTTTGTTCGATAATTGAAGTTCTCAACAAGTAAGAATAATGGATATAAGAAATATTACATTTTCTATGTTTGATTTTTGACTTTCGTGATTTTCAATGTAGAAAATTACCTGTTGGCATTTTGTATGTTGAATTTCTAGTCTGAAATAGAAAACTATTGAGTAGCAATCAAATTGTCCTCCGGAGGAAATCATGTACGAAGCAATGGCGACAAGCAAAACACCTGCATTAATTATCTACTTACTTGATGTCAGTGGATCTATGGGTGAGGAAATGGATGCTACGGTTGGTAGAATGCGAAAGATTGATGTATTGCCCCGGGTATTGAAAAAGGCAGCTAAAGTAATGGTGCGTCGAGCCACAAAAGGAGAGACCATGTCTGCTCGATATCGCGTAGGTATGTTTGCCTACTCTTCTAAAGTTGAACCTGTATACAAAGACGATAATGGTAATTGTAAAATTTGGCCCATTACAGATATTGGCCAAGTTGGTGTTCCGAAGATTTTCAATTTACAAGACACTACGGATACCTACTCAGGATTCTTAGCGGTAAAACGCTTATTGGAACAGGAAATTCCAAAATTGCCTTCTGAATCCCCAGCCCCTTTAGTTTGCCATCTGACAGATGGCCATTTCACAACTCAAGATCCCTCACCAATTGTGAATGAGATCAAGCAATTGAGAGTGAATGACGGATTTGTTCTTTTGGAGAACATATATATTTCAAGTAGACTTCAAGTTTCAACTACAAACGCTGAAGAATGGAGCGGTTTTAGGGCAAGCGATAATATTGGAGACGAGTATGGGAATAGATTACTTGAAATGTCTTCACCTCTCCCTGGATCATATTACAAAGAAATTCACCCGTTATACCCAAATTTCTCAGTTGATTCAAAAATGATGTTTCCTGGAGTAAATGAAGATTTCGTGAGTTTAGCTTTTGTCATGAGTACTTCGACCAAAGTTGACAATAAACCCTCCTCACTAGATAGATAAATGCAGGAGAAATTGATGACCAACTCAATAGATGTTGTCGCGGATCAATCTACGGAAACAAACCTAAATTCGATATCAGACAAGTCTGGCCTTACTATTCGCTACTCATACAAACGATCTGCTGATACTCGCGAAAACAATAAAAATGGTCAGGATTATTTGACGTTTCATCTCCAAACAGGCAAAGTGATTTTTGCATTATGTGACGGAGTCAGCCAATCATTCTATGGGGATATCGGTTCTAGAATTCTTGGTAACCGACTTATGAATTGGATGAAAAATGAAATCCCCCTAGATGATTTTGAATTGTTGCCAAAAAATGAAGAAAAAAATCAAATAGTTATTACGCAACTAGCCAATAATCTCTCAAAGCAACTTGAATTATTGAAACAAGAAGCCACCGAAGAGATTTTCCAGCGAGATATTAGTCATATAACGAATCCTTGGCTCCGAGAAGAATTGGAAGATCGTAGAAAAAATTGTGGTACCCATTCTAACTTCACCTGTGGAATTGTTGAAGCACCTAAGAATAATTTGCCTTTTGGAAGAATACTATTGTTTTGGTTAGGTGACGCAAAACTTCGGTGGTATGTTGGAATGAACGATGAAACCGAATTATTGGGTGGTAAATGGATATCTTCTGAAAGATGGTCCAGTAAAGATGGAGTAATTGGTGAGTCGATTCATGGGTATATGAACGTGACCCATAAGGTTAGCACATTAATCGCCCACTCCGACGGTATGGACCCATTCCCGACTCAATGGTATCAACCATTTCTCAATTTCGATTTATTGAACGCACATTTTTCGGGGTTACAAGAGCGTCCTAATAATGATGATGTTTCATTTATAGAAATAAATTTACAAAATAGTGTATATCCGTTCTTATCCCGAGATCACATTGTAGAATCACAAAATACTAAAATCCCTTCTAATCAATCTACGGGATTACTTGATAACTCAAGAATAAAATTCGATAATGCACAAGTTCAAGGTTATTCTTTCAATAAAGAATCCGCAGCAAGTTCGGAAAACGAAGATAACAAAAGCGAATTTTCTCCAGTTGATGAAGCTAAGGGGCGAATAGAGCAGAATCCCGATTTGGAAGAATCACGAATGGCTATTAATGAAAGAGATTTTCTGGAGATTCCCAATCCAACTATTACGAAGGGTTTTTCCCCTCATCCGCTCCCCAAAAATGAGGATTCAAATATAGATTTGAATACAGCAGATGCTAAGAAAAATCGGTTTTTTTTATGGTTTAAATCCCCTGAAGTTCTCTTATTCGTTGTATTAACCTTAATTACATTTCTGATTGGCTTGTTCTTTGGAATATTTCGGATTATTAGACTCCCATAAAATTATAAAAGTTTGATGAACAAAACTACAAAATCTGTTGAAAAAATATTGAGTCAAGCCTAAGTAATGATTCAACCCAGAACATTTAAGGGTGTATATAAACGAATATTTAGATGTTTGGTTTTCAAAAATTCTAGATTAACTCTACTAATACCTCAAGATTTGGCTTTTGGGTTTGCTTTACGAGGTCTTTTTTCAACCATACACAAATGAATTGATACTAATCATTATGTTTTTTCCAAAGCAGACACACCATGGCGATATTTGATCCAGAAGTTGGCGACACAATACAATTCGGGAAAAAGGCCTACATATTTGTAGAGAATCCGAACGCTCCAGGAATGGTTCATTCTTCTGAGGGTGGATTTGGATATATCTTTAAGATGAAGGATGATACTAACGAGTATGCTTTAAAACAATTCAAACCAGATTACCGTCAGCCAGATAATGTGGTAAGAGCACAACAATTATCCAAATTCAAAGATGATGATAACCTGCGGGTAGTGGATCGATTAGTAGTAACACCTGATAGTGATTTGGCGCAAAAACATCAGGACCTTCGCTACAGTATCATAATGCCCTGGATACAAGGGAAGGTCTGGAGCAACTATTTATCGGAAAAAATTGAACTATCACCAACCCAATCTATATGCTTGGCCCAAACACTAGTTTTGGTTTTAGCGGAATTAGAAAGGCGTCAGGCAGCGCACTGTGATTTATCTAGTGGAAATCTGGTCATAGAGGATGATGGCTTCAGGAATGTTCAGTTAATTGACATAGAAGACATGTATTCACCCGAATTCGAACCGCCTAGGTATCGACTATTAGGTTCACCGGGTTATGCACCAGATTGGATTCAGAACCAGAAACAGGGGACATATTGCCAAGAAGGTGATCGGTTTGCAGGAGCAGTCCTTTTAGCCGAGATATTGTGTTGGCACTTTCCCGAAATTCGACAGGCTTCATATAACGAGGGTAGCTATTTTGATCCAAGAGAAGTAGGAAAGGATTGTGATCGATACAAATTATTGATTGACCGATTGGGGAGTCTTGAGTTGGACTTATCAATTCTTTTTAAGCAGATGTGGTTTTCAAGTTCTCTGCAATCTTGTCCAACACTCCTTGAATGGGAAGAAATTATTAACGAGATTAAGATAACATCCATTTCAGCGGTTTCACCCGCTATTGTTGATTCTGAACGATTTGACACTTCTTGGCCTATTCCATTGCCACCAGAACTAGTAGACACTACTAATCGTTCAGTCTTTAGTAACGATTCCCAAAATGCGATAAGTCTTGTAGGTGAGAAATCTGATCACAAAACCGGGAAAATCGTTATTGGGGGAACACTAGGACTACTAATTCTAATTGTAATGATAATTGCGTCTATTGGCTCATCAAACAAAACCTCCCCAGACAGCCAAGGGCAAACATCTCATAATTCTTTTACTGCTACTCCAAAAAAATCTTACACTCCAACACCATTTGCCACTAGGGACATTTATTACCCATTTGCAGATTGTGCAGGATCACGTTTACGAGTTGGAGACCGGGCTTTGATTTCATCGGGAGGTGGATTTAATGCAATTCGAGATACTGCCGATACTCATCCCAGCGATAACATAATTGGAAAGGCATACCCTGGAGATTATTTGCAAATTACTGATGGCCCTGTATGCAATTGGGGATGGATTCTATGGGAGGTAAAGCTCGAGAAAAACGGACTTACAGGATGGACTCCAGAAACTGATGGAGAAGAATTTTGGATTCAGAGCGTACCTTTTAGATAAGAGAAATATTCAATTTAGATTTCATTTATTATTTGTTAATTGGTGATTTCAATATAATAATTTTATTTAGGACACATCATGGCGATATTTGATCCAGAAGTTGGCGACTCAATTCAGTTCGAAAAAAAGGTTTACGTATTTGTAGAGAATCCGAACGCTCCAGGAATGGTTCATTCATCTGAGGGTGGGTTTGGATATATCTATAAGATGAAAGATGAGAAGAATGAATATGCTTTAAAGCAATTCAAACCGGATTACCGTCAGCCAGATGTGTTGGGAAGGACAAAACAATTATCTAAATTCAAGGATCTTGGTGGCATGTGGGTGGTGGATCGATTAGTGGTAACACCTGATAGCAATTTGGTGCAAAAACATCAGGATCTTCGTTACAGTATCATAATGCCCTGGATACGGGGGAAGGTTTGGAGTAACTATTTATCAAAAAAAATCGAAGTATCGCCAACTCAATCCATCAGTCTAGCCCAAACACTTGTTTCGATTCTAGCAGAATTAGAAAGGCGCCAGTCAGCGCACTGTGATTTATCTAGTGGGAATCTGGTCATTGAGGATGATGACTTTAGGAGTGTTCAATTAATTGATATTGAAGACATGTACTCACCTGAATTCGAACCACCCAAGTATCGCTTGTTAGGCTCGCCGGGCTATACTCCAGATTGGATTCAGAATGAGAAGCAAGGGACATATTGTCAGGAAGGCGATCGCTTCGCAGGGGCAGTCCTTTTAGCTGAGATATTGTGTTGGCATTCTCCTGAAATTCGACAGATTTCGTATAACGAGAGCAGTTACTTCGACCCAAGAGAGGTTGGAAAGGCCTGTGATCGTTACACATTATTGAATGATCTATTGAGGAGTCTTGATCTGGAATTATCAATTCTTTTTGACCAGGTGTGGTTTTCAAATTCCCTGCAATCTTGTCCAACACTCCTTGAATGGGAAGAAAAAATAAAACAACTTAAGTTTGCTCCAGTGTTATTAGTTAAACCTTCGATTATAAATTATGGCCAAGTTCAACTAAGTAAGTTGACTGTAGCAAAGCCAACGTGTGAAATAATTGTGAAAAATGTTGGTAACGCTCCGCTTACTGGGGAATTAGCTTGCGAGCCATGGATTTTTGTTTCACCCAACAAATCCGTTTCGCTATTGTCTGGTGAACAGAGGGTTTATTACTTAGGTTTAGAAAAAAACTTACTTAAGCCAAAAAAGTCAGGAGTTAAACAATCACTAAAATGCTTAGATATTTTTTCAAATGGAGGATTTTGCAGTATCACTGCAAAATATACTCCATTATTCCCAATTTTACACACTTCCTTAAACAAGATAGATTTCGGAATTGTAGATCATTCAAAAGCTTTACAAATTCGAAAAATTAGGATTGTCGTATCTAACAAAGGAGACATGCAATTAGTTGGAAAAATCCTTTGCAAACCAGGGGTGGTTTCCCATAGTGGACTGAACGAATTCTTTCTCGATGCAAAGAAATCGGTTGCTTATGACATTTTTCTTGATCCAGATCACCTCTTACCGCCAAAGAGTGGGGAGACATTAAATTTTGATGATGCTGTAGTAATTGAGACAAATGATGTAGTTCAAAAAATTGCGGTTCAATACTCTTCAATATTTCCAGAAGTCACTGTTGACACTGACAATTTAGATTTCGGTATAGTTGATTCATATGTCGAGCAATATCCTCAGAGGCAAGTTGTACTTCAGAACATTGGAAGCCTTCCTTTTTATGGCGAATTTTCCCCAGCACTTGGTTTTTCAATCATGGACAATGAAATCTATTTGGAACCTGGGGAAAAAAGGGTGATTATTATCGAGATGAATAGGGAGTTTGTTAAACCTGACCACAACAATGAAGTAGTATATGTAAGGAAGTTATTCAATCTTTGCAATTCGAATTTTCCAAAAGATTTGTATGTCTCTGGTATGTATAAAATTCTTCAACCTGAATTGGAAATTTTCCATAATGAACTTTTCTTTGATAAGAATCACCAATTAAACCTCGTAAAGCATTCATCTCCAATTCCATCAACGGCAATACTTATAAGAAATCGCGGTGGGGGGAAAGGGCACCTTTTTGGTGATGTTTTCGCAGAGTTTCCATGGATTACTGTTTCACCTAGTTCATTTGAACTTGCACCTGGTCAATGTGTCGAGGTGGCAGTCTCAATCAGTGGCGATGCTCCCATTCCTCCAAAGGGTCCCATTATCGAAAAGAAAGGTGTTGTCGTAAGATCTACGAAAGGTGTGAAAAGCTTAGGATTTACCTGTGGTGTAAAAAGGATTGGAATATCATTTATATTGCCTTGGATTATCCTCCCGTTATTGTTTTTACTAGGGCATGTATACTTTTCAAAGTTCATTAACGAAAGCATATATCAGCATTATTTTGCATGTCTTGGATTGGCTATTAGTTTTCCACAATGGTTGGTACTTCGAAGAACAATTCCCAATAAAGCATTTTGGGTTATCGCTTGTGGTTTTTTCTGGTTTGTTTCAGTTGAAGTTTCTGGTTTACTACCAGAGATATCCCCTCAATTAAATATATTTATTGAAATCATTATTGGCCTTTGTGGTGGCTTATTGGGGTGGTTAACTTTAAGGAAACAAGTCCAAAAATCGGGGTGGATGATTATTGCTCTTCCAATATCATTTGTGTTAGGAGCAATATTAAGCCAATCAATCACAGATCAATATTTCCAAATGCTCTTATTTGGTTTACTCGTGGGCTCGTTCACAGGCATACCATTATTATTATTAATGCGAAAAGGCCTTAGTTTTGAGAAAAAGACTACCAGATATGTTTACATTAGAAATATGGTCTTTAGCTTAACCAAAGCAGAAGAAAACCAGTTGCCGACACTTATTGGTGAAATTATCGGAAATATGCTAAAAGGTGGCTTGTTATTTACCGTAACAATGGCTTCTATTTATTATGGAATTAATTTTGTTCAAAGGGCCATTGGAGGTTTTTCCTCCGAAAATATTTTGTTACAATTTGGGATAATAGGAATCGTGGGATCTCTTATTGGAGGTTCCACCAACGAGGTAGGGAAAAAAAGAATTACGAGAATTTTTCTCGGATCTGCAATATCTTTACTAATTTTCGGATTTTATAAAATTGCAATCCTTCAAAATTGGTTTTCAGCAGTAATGATTAGTGAAGGTGTAGAAAGGCTTGGGTTATCTCTGCAATTCATCGCTAGTATTATAATAGGGATTGGCTTTTTATCCTGTGCTGTTATTCCGCCACTTTCAGTTGATAAACCAAATTTCAAGAATGTAGTATTCAGATTTATTCTATCAATTCCGCTAATTCTTTTATCATATTTATTTATACGTTACTTTAGTTTCCAAAAAGCATATCCTTTTTGGAGTTCCGTTGGTGTCTTGTTTATTACTGGAGGTGTTCTTACCTTAGTCCTACTACTACTTACATATAAAATTGATAACACCAATTATGATATAAAAATCAATTCGTTTACCTATTTTTGGGTCAATTATTTATTTATTCCGTTAGTGATAATCATTTCCACCGTCTTGGTTTCTATCATGGTTTTAACTGCTACCGGAATGCATTATCAAATTGATGCAAAACATGAGTGGCAAACCACATCTACGAATATCCGAGAAGGAGATAAAGTTTTAATATTTCAGTTATCGGGTAAATGGTCTGCTGGTGAGGATCAAAGCATCTTTCCGTATGTTGACGGAAGAGGGTATTCGAATATCAGAGTTTCTGATTATTGTATACAAGGAACTTGCTCTCACGGAATTTGCTTATATGAAGAACCTTTAGCTGGATTAATCGCACGCGAAACCACTAGTGATACTGTATATTGGATTGGTCGTACTTCAATTATTAATGGACAAAAGACTGGCTACTTACAAATTAGAATAAATGATTGCGCGGTAGATGATAATAATGGCGAAATATTAGTGTGGGTCTTAAATATTAACAACATTCCAAGAAACAAGAACTCACAAAGTAACAAGTAAACCTTTTGGCTGTTAAGCATAATATTAAGCTGGAAATAATTGAACAACAAATGACCTGTGGCTAAGAAATATTACTGTAACAAGAGAGGTAGACATATGGGGCGACAAGAGGCTTTGAGTGCTATTAACCCCTGAGGTGCAGAAAAATCTAACAGAACGCGCAAAGTGAGGGCCTAATCTGAGGAGATGGATAAAATTGAAGTAGCGGCCAATATTGATCTGTTGAGTTCTACGCAGCCATGGAACATCATGGAAATGGTGAATTGCCATTGTTACTGGGGGTTGTGCCCTAGGAGAAAGAGGGGAGAACTATCCGTAATTGAGATATGGCATTCATGGTTGAACCTACCTTAACTAAATCGTACCAATTCCCATAGTTACTTGATTCAATAAGGCCTGATTTTATGGTGATGCGCATAAGAATGCAATCACTCTTGTTGATTTCAAATGGCCATAGAGTTATAGTTCTAATGTTCCAATTAGGTAAATCTGATGTACAATAACTTGTAACAATCTTGCACCTTAACAATTGAACATGAGTGTCTGGATTGCTGGTCCAAAGGAGGAACGACCGTGGACGAGCAATTGTCTCTGGGTAATCCTTCCAAACGCAGGGGGTGGAATGAAGGAACTATTTACAATACCAAGGATGGAAAAATCCGTGCACAGATTTCACTGCATGGATCCAGACGAAGTAAATCTTTTTCAGCTCGGTTACAGGCTGAAAAATGGATTAAAAGGGAAAAGACAGGTGTTTCTGCTGACGGACCGCTGACCGTTGCGGATTTTCTGCGCGAGTGGCTATCTATCCACCAACGTGCATTGAAACCAAAGACGGTGTACCAATACCAAAACGTCATCACGAAACACATCAATCCCGGGATAGGGAAAGTCAGGTTGGATGCTCTACGGCTCAGAGATGTGGAAGGTTTCTACACTGAGTTGCAGGAGCATGGGGTCAGTAATCGCACGATTCGACTGATTCACAACATTTTACATTGCGCGTTCGAAAAAGCCGTCAAATACGATTACATCATCAAGAATCCCACAACCGGGGCCGACCTCCCACGTTACACCCACGAGGAGATGAAGATCCTCGATCCTTCAGAAGTGAACCGATTTCTGGTCACTGCGAAGGGGACACCGGAGTATGCTCTGTTCTACCTGGCAGTAACGACTGGGATGAGAATGGGAGAGCTGTTCGGATTGAAATGGTCTGATGTCAACTGGCAAAGAGCGACGATCTATATCCAGCGTCAGAGTCAGTTCATTCCAGGGGAGGGATATCATTTCGCTGAAACGAAGACGAGGTCTGGCAAACGGATCATCGATCTGAGCAACGGTGCGATGGAAGCTCTTCAAAAGGAGAAAGAGAGACTGAACGCTCGGAAGATCTTCGCGGGGGATAAATGGGAAGAGAATGATCTCATTTTCCCAAATTCAGTAGGTAGGCCGCGTGATGCGACGAACACGAGGATTGTATTGAACCGAATCCTTGAAGCTTCAGGGGTGACCAAGATCCGTTTTCATGATCTTCGTCACACCGCAGCTTCGATCCTACTGAATTCAAATGTACCGCTGATCAAGGTATCGCGTATGCTTGGCCACTCAAAACCAAGTGTCACCCTGGATATCTACACCCACTTGATCAACGATCAATCCCGCGAAGCGGCGAACGTGATGGATCGTCTGGTAACACCAATCCTGGTTGAGATGCCAAAAGCTGAGAATTCGATCAGTAAAACGAATTGCACACAAATTGCACAAAAGCAATGACCCCGATCATCAGATCGAGGCCAAGGATGCCAATATCTGGCGGTTGCTGATGCTATTACCACTACAATTGGCGCCCCCGGCGCGGCTCGAACGCGCAACCTACTGATTCGAAGAGCTAGAACGCAAGTTCTATACAGTATATATGGGTATATGCCGCCTACCTAATCCCACATGTGGGGGTTAAAATTTCTCCCAAGTCGATTTAATCCACTGTTTGGTACCTCATTTGCACCTTAAATGCACCTTAATTTACCAGCCAGTGAAGCAAGAGAAGGCGACCTTTTACGCATTCGAACTGAGACAAAAAGCTAATTGCCTTTATGTAGATATTCACTCATTTGTTGAAGATATCTAAATACTTCTTGTAATAGTAAAGTTGACCGTATTTGAGATCAGCATCTTTCTTTTGTAGAATCCCCTGATCTATGAAGCGGTCAATTACTTTTTGTGCGCCAGGTGTTGAAAAACCTGTCCACTGGCTTATTGTGGAAACACTAACAATGGGTTGGGCAAATAGTTGCGGATAAACAATAGCTGAACTTTCCGCGGCTCGTTTACCAAGAGATGACATTTTTACAATATCTTGATCACGTAGTTTGGTAATCATTGCCACTGTATCAATAGCTTCTTCTGCAATCTCAATCACCCCATCCAGAAAGAAATTAATCCAATTATCGATTAAACCATTATGATAATCTTCCAAGCGATTGATGTAGATTTCCTTGTATTTCTTAAAATAACTTGATAGATACAATACTGGTTCTTCTAAATAACCAACCTGCCATAAGTAAAAGGTAATCAACATACGCCCAGTTCGGCCATTTCCGTCCAGAAATGGGTGAACAATCTCAAATTGTGAATGGATTAACGCAGCTTTGATGATTGGAGGAATTGAATCCTTCGAATGAATAAAATCCTCGATTTGTGCAAGCGAAATCTTCATCTCAGAGACTGGTGGTGGAACAAACCTGGCGTTGTCCGGTCTGGTACCATCCAACCAGTTTTGACTTTCGCGGAACTCACCTGGATTGGAAAACTGGGTAACCCGTGCTTTTTCCATCAGTTCTTTATGTAGCTCACGTATGAAGCGCAAAGAAATCGGGAATTTTTCCTCTTTTACCCGTTTCATTCCATATCTTAATGCTTTGATGTAGTGCAGAATATCATCCACATCTGGTGGAATAGCTTCTCTAGATCTAACTTCAGCTTCAATCGCATTTACCAGTGTTGCTTTTGTGCCTTCAATCTGACTTGAAGCTGCTGCGTCTTTTCGTAGATACATGAGAAGGAAAAAGTTAATATCTGGCAATAATCTCGTGATTCCATCCAACTTACCGAGAAGCCTTACAGCTTCAAGGCTCTTTTGAATCACGAATGTATCAAATTGATATCCACCGACTGGAGGAAAAGGACCAGGTACAAAAGCTGTGAACCCGCCTGGTTGGGGTTGAAAATTTCCGATAGAGTATTTTTTTGTCATTTTGTTAATATCTCACCATCCAATATAAACAAAGTATAGCATATTGTTTACTTTAACTCAAACAATAGTAACAAATTTTATATGGCTTTGTCTTATACCACTTTGGTGAATTTCTCTTTTACTACAATTTCGTAACTGGTCAGTTTTTACGGAATAATGACGGGTTACGAATCCGTAAATAGTATGCCGAGGACCATGAAAATGAAAGTCTTCTTTTCGAAGAAGTTTTATGAAATTGGAATAATCTTTACAATTCAAAGTCGTTTGAATCTTTTTCTGTCTGAAGATACCTGGTTGATAAAAAGCTCAAGAATATTACAAGCCATATTTAGCAGAAAGCTGTTCTGTCAACCATGGGAGTACATTATTTTTGCGAATGCAATACGTTATTTTTTGCCAACTACATTTCCGAAGCATGGTCGGTCGTTTGAGAGTTGATCTCATTTCAACATATGATTTGAAACCGTTACCATCTTTCATGAACGCAGGGTTTCTTTCATCATAAATCAGTATTGCATGGCTATTCTTATCGGAGATTGATCCATCTTCATTTACGCCTATTGCCAGAATATTTCGTATCAATTGATAGTTCTTGTTTACTGGACAAGGATTTAAATCGACATCATTCCTAATGCTAAAAAAGGCGGGGATATATTTCCAATATAGCACTCCAACTTCGGTTAACGAGCATCGTTCATTCCTACTTCTTTGTTGTGAATATGACCCATCGCAAAACTCGCTTTCATAATTCGAATCTGCAGATGTCAATTGTGGACGTGAACAAGTTCCCACTTCTGCCTCTGTAAATTTGCACTCAATTGCAATTCGGTAATCTCCAGAAACATATCCGTCAAGACTAGTCCGACGTCGCTCTCCAAGATAATTAATCTTGTATTCCATCGAGAAGTTATTTGAGGTAATTTTTGCAGGACCAAATAGACTGTCCCCTTCATCGTCCAGTAATATAGATAAGCAATCCAGGGAGTTATATATAACCAGATTTCCTAAAATACTTAGAGCCAAAGCTTGGGAGCTGTTCATGCTGCGGAACCATTTATGATGCTCACCATCTGGAATAAGCTGAAGCAAAGCAGCTTTTTCCTGGTCGCTTGCATTAGGGCTAATAATGATATTTCTCCAGGCTTCTTGAACAAGAAATACTGGAGGTCTACCATCTTGAGCAAATGGTCTATCTAAAAATTCCTTCCATTCTGGAAAGCGCAATCTTTGAAACTCCCAATATCGTCGTATTAGGTCAGATTTGTAATTTTTATTTTTTGAATCTCTACTAATGTTTGGAGTGAACATGTAGATTTCCTTTGCTACTCATAATGACCAACGATCAAAACGTTTTTGACATTCACCATCTGGCAGCCTTGCCCCTTGATTGAGCATTTCACGGAGGGCAATAGATCCCTGATTTTCTGTAAGAACATGGTGGCTCACCATTTCATCAAGTATCCACAATACCCCGTGAACTAGCACTCCCTGAGTTCTGGCAAGTTCATTAAGTCTTCTATCACCAGTCACCAGACTTGCATCCATTGCCTTGGCGAGTAATAATGCAGCCAGGTCTATGGCTGATAATTGACGATGGACTTCTCTAAGCCGGACTAATTCGAGCACATATTCAGGTTCAAGACCATGTGTTTGCAATCCCAGATCTTGAAGCGTTGCCCACCCGGGATGTATAAACTCTTCTACAGCAAAATCAGTGGTGAAGAATTGGTATGGAAGACGGAAAACATCGGCTAATATCTTGCCGTTCTCGAGGTCAATCCAAATATTTGTATCAGTTACCAGAACGGATGGCAAGGTCATTTTGCTGTAGTGCCTCCATCTCCCACCCTAGTTGTAATGGCTTGCCTAACAATTCCTGTGCCCTGGATCGCGAGATCAAATCCTCAGCCAAACCACGATAAATTAACCGTTCCATCCTCATGGGCGTTTCAGATGGATAAGGTTTTCCTGGTTCCTGGCGATGCCAATCATTGACACGAAATTGTTGGAATAAGCGCGCCGCGGTGTTTTCAGAAATAATGGAAAGATCCTTGGCGCGGTAAATCCAGGCTTGCATACTTAAACCGTATTTATGCTTAAGCATGTGAAGTTCGTTGATGTTGAGGTCCGTTCGATTGGTGCCCAGTTCAAAGCGAGCCGTCGCAGCCGGCACGAGGAAAGCGCCAACAAACCGGTTGGCTGCCTGTTCTGGTTTGAGATCGCCCTGAACATCTATAACCAGGTGACCCAATTCATGCCCTAGATTGAATCGCTGCCGGTCGCCTGATAGTTCGCCTTTGGTTACGATTACCGGATCGCTATCTGCCTTGAAAGTGCAGGCGTCAAAATGCTCGAAACCAGAGATGATCCCCACCTTGATTCCCCGGTCCTCCAGCAACTGGACCAGATTTTCGATTGCATCATAGCCCAGGCTCCAGCGGTCACGTAATTCTAGAGCTGCGGTTTCAATCTCATCCAGTGAGGTCACTTTACACAGGGGGAGGTTTGCTGCATGTTGTTCTTCCGGGAAAAGACTTTCAACCTCGAGATAACGCTCCACCCAATCCTGGATACGCATCTGGATGGCTTCCTGTTCTTTGACGCCCAATACAGCGTGTTTTCGATATGCTTGAAGTTGGACGGAGATCGTGCTCGGGCGAAAGAAGAAATCCACCTTGACCTGCAAAGCCTGAGATAGCCGCAGCAGAACGCCTGAACTGGGCACATCCTGATCCCGCTCATATTTTGAAATCGCCATGGCGCTGATCCCAATTTCATCAGCCAGTTTTCGTAAAGAATAATTACCCGCTTTCCGCGCTTGTTTGATACGCCCTCCGATGGTCATGGTCATCTCCTTTTCTCTTTCAGTTTACATAATAGCATTAATCATTAAATTTGTAAACCGACAATTTATCTAAAAAGGGATTGTCTTTGGAGGTTAAAACCAAGCCGCCCTTTTTATGCAAATAGTCATTTTGCCATTATCCAGAAAAACCCTATTATTGATAATCTGTAATTAACACCGTCTGCGTCCAAGATGACGTGACGCAGACGCCATGCTGACACTCCGCAGACGTTGACGCAGACCCTACCGCTGACGTTGATCTACCTGGACAGTTTCTAAAGCGCTCTTTCTGATGGAGAGGTAGTAAATATCAAATTATGAAGAAAAGCTGAGAATTGATCACTTTCGCCTGAGGGCAACACTAATATTCCGCGTTGTTTTGGATAAAATTTTTCGATTAAGCGATAGTAAATTTGCTTTTTATGACACAAACAAATCGCTCGCTTATTTTGTGCGACAATTATCTCCATTACAGTGGGGAACGGTGTAACACATCATTCTTTCCACTTCGATCCCCTAGAGTCTTAAGGGGGAACAGTATAACGGGGTGTAACTTCGTTCCCAGTAGGCGGTTATTGTGACAGGTCAATAATCTCACACAACCGCCAGGGCTGATAATCCCGAACTTCGATGCTCATGTTGATATGGTTGGGTCCAAGAGTAGAACCTTCAGGAGGTGGCGGACTATTATGAATATGACCGTGAAGATTAATCCAGCCATCTTCAAGAGGAACAATTGGTCGATGCGAAAAGATGATCCTTGTTTCATTACCAAACACAACTTGAATTGGAGTATTGAAAATATTGACACCGCTGGATTCATACCTGGTTCTGCTTAGTCGGTCATGATTACCACGGATTAAAATCATTTTTCCATTCAACGTTTCGGATAGAAGATCAAAATTGCTTCTCTTTCCAAATGAAAAATCACCCAAGTGCAGAACGGTATCCTCTGGGGAAATTCGATCATTCCAGTTTTTGATAATCAATTCTTGCCAGTTTTCGGGGCGATTACAGTATATTCCGACATTGACATGAAAGAAATGCGTATCAGAAATGATCCAGGTCTCGGGAGTAATTACGGGCGTGTTGTCGTGAGCCATCCTTTGATGCAAAGAAGTAACACGAATTATATACTTCACTCCGATATAAATGATAGGGGGAATGACATGACCAATCGTTCTCACCGGCTTGTTCCCGTAGTGACTTAAGGGGGCACGATGTGTAAAAAAGGAATTAATTCCCGAAAAATTAATGATTGAAAAAGTAATACAAATGTATTACAATATTTTAAATAAAGGAGTTAAAAGCCATGCCAATAAAAAACTCATCCACAAAAGCAGTTCGATCCTTTCGACTAAGTACCGAATGTGTTCGTCAATTGAAAGATCTTTCTGGGAATATGGGACGTAGTGAAGGTGATGTGGTCGAGGTTTCTATTGATCGTATGTATCGGGAAGAGATCCGATTTAGGAATCTGATGGATAACGATGGTCAGAAACCAGAAGACAACTATGATGTTAGAAAATAATTGAGGTAAATATGGTTGCGGGATTTATTCACTTTATTTGGAAAGCTTTCTGGAATTCAACTGTGATCATTCTTTGTGCCGGCCTGGTCTTTATAAGTTTCAAGGCTAACCAACCAATGGCAGTTCCAGGTACACCTGAGGGGATGACCTATGTTGAGTTTATACAAGATCGAATCGATGCCGCGAAAACTGTTGCGCCTTCGCGATGTGGTTGGGGAATGATGCTTTCACTGGCAACACTCGGTCCGATTTACAGTGTGGTGTACACGGCGGTAGCAATTAATCCAGAAGGTACCCTGGCAAAAATTACCGCATCCGATCCGGATATTCCGAAGGGAGTTGAGGGTGCGAAGTGGTACGAAATTCCAGGAATCTGGTGGAGTGTGGTGGAGCGATTATCCTGGACTATGCTGGGTAAGCCGGCCAATGTGGGTTGTCAGTTCAGGGCAGTGAGGTAAAAAAGTTATAATGACAGCTTCATTAGTTACGTAATCATCTTACTTTTGTTGTGAAAAGATTTGAGACAAGACTTTTGGCAAATCTCCAACATACGTAAAAACCAGCCTTTGTCCTGCTCGAGTCGTAGCCATGTAAATTTTCCTGGTATTATCCCGGATGATTTCTTCTCGCTCATCATCGGAAAGACGAATAGACTGTTCTTCTTCAAAAAGCTCACGCAAACCCACTAAAAACACAATTGGACTCTCTAATCCAGCACCAGCATTCAACGTAGTTACCCTTACATAATCTCCGGGGTATGTATTTTTTGGATCCATGGCGACATTTTTACCAAGTCTATGGTCGATTGCTTGAATAAGCGCTTTTGTCCCCTGCCCATTAGCGTGTAATATTAGCAGGTCCTTACGAGGATATCCCTGGTTGAGAAAATCTGCGACTTCATTAGCTACACGTGCGATTTCATCTTGTGCACTTGCCAAGGTGATTATCTGAGGGAAAGCTCCATTTGGCATGTTGAGTATGTCTGGGGTAAGGACGTCATCATCTTTTTCTTCGGGAAGGCGCAATCGATAAAATAGTGTTGCGAACTGCATGATCTCCCGAGTAGTCCGATAGCTATGTCGAAGTTGGTGAGAATGTCCACGTGCTTCCAATCCCAGTGATTTCCAAGTGGTTCTTCTGCCAAGAAAGCCTTGTGTTGGATCAGCAACCATGAATAAATGAGAATTCTGTGGCTTAAGTGCTTTTTGAATTAAGTTCATCCAGATTGGAGCAAAGAACTGAGCTTCATCCACGAGGATGAAATCATATTGCGGAAGAGTAACTTTTCCTTCTTCACTAAATTGCCATAAGTTTCGCGGTATATCGCCCCAATCCAATGATCCTTGTTGTTCTAACAATTGCTGATAAGAATTCACCGCATTCCACATTCGTATCCGCTGATCGGCAGTTAATCCAAATCCTCGACCGCGGCGGTCAATTGTTACATATTCAGATTGATCTATTGGTAACTGATCCTTTAGCCAATCAATTTCACTGATTAGCATGTGTTCTGTGATCGTAGAGTTGTGCAAGGTCTTTCCCCATACTTGATGTACGACTTCTTCTCTTTTGCGTATCGAAAGTGGTTCTTTCCAGACAGGGTGTTTTGGCCAATGACTGTAACACCAGCCATTAAATGTGCACCATTCAATTCTTGCTGGTAAGGTACCTTCCAAACGTGCGAAACGACTCTGCAAATCGTGGCTAAGGGGTTTATTGTGGGTAAGGACAAGAAATTGTTTATCCAGATAGAGATGATAAAGTAAACGTAACCGATAGAGTAAGATTAGCGTTTTACCGCTTCCAGCCACTCCATTAACGATGTTTAAACGAAAATCAGTACTGAGGTTTTGCCCTTCAGGCTCGATATCTAAGTCTATCTTTACAGCTGCTTCCTGATCATAATCGAGGAGGTAATCTTGTAAGCCGGCTTGAATTCGACGAAGATTACTTGGACATACTGTCATTTCCGCAGGGACAACGATCTCTGGCGTGAATTGCTGTCTGATTTTCTCAAGTACTACTTTATCAACAGGTGTGGTTAAGAAATAGTCTTCCCATTTCAATCCGGAATCTGATGATAGCAACTCTTTTCCGGCCCATTCTGGTTCATTGTTTTGGCGGACAATCCGGCTCTCAAGCACCTGTTTATGAGGGATATTCGGAAAGATCGTAAGCGTTTTGATTGGTGTGTTATCAGGTATATCCAGTTTTTTTATGAATGAAGACAATACCTCTGCCTCTGCAGCTCCTAGTGGTGGGCGATTGTCATCAAGTAGAAGAAGTTGGGCCGCCGAAATTGCTTGTGCCGCCGAGGATGAGCTTACTTTTACTAAAAGGGCGCAGCCTTTTTGAGTAATCATCAGAAAATCTGGTGTATTGAGCTGCCAGGGAGCGAGATGGTGCCATATAAAAAAAGTATCCGGTAGGGTCTTCAAAACCCGAAAAGTTTTTAAAACTTCAATCGGAAGAGCCTGGGGTAGAGATTCTGGCAGTATGTGAGCCATAATTACACTAAGGAACCATCAGGAAGTGAGATTTGTTGGCAGCTGTTGATTAAATCTTTCAACAATGCAAAGATATCTGTATGCTCTTCATCAAATTGATCACCATCCAGCATATGGTGACTGCCAATTAGGATGAGTTTCGTACGTGGACGGGTAACAGCAACGTTGAGCCGTTGAGGTTGAAAAAGAAAGTCAGCCATTTGAGAGGCAAAGGCTGGGCTAGCCGTGGCAAACGAAACCAACACAACCTCACGTTCCTGACCTTGCATTCGTTCAACCGTATCAACGACGATTTTCGACCAAATCTTTTCTTCTCCAATTGTCCGACGCAAAAGACTGCGGATTAATCGGCTTTGCGCGCGATAAGGTACAACCACGCCGATTTCTTCGGGAGGCACATCATGCTCCAGAAGTGCTCCGATCAATTCAATTACAATCTCTGCTTCTCGACGGCTGCGGACGGTAGTATTTCTGTGGCATAGGTCAAGAAAAACAGACGGCGAGGTGGGATCGAGAACAAAATCCCAACGTGTAGGTTGCTTCGACAATTGGAGGTGCCTTTTGCTCGCATCTTCACTGGATTTCAATTGATTATTGTAAAAAGTTCGACTTGGCCAATCAACCAGTCCCTCGTTGAGACGATATGTAATATTTAACATGGTCTCGTTTCCTCGACCGGCTAAGTAGGCAAAAATGGATGTTTGCTTCGCTTGTTTTTCTGAGAAAATTGAAATGGGAGGTAATTGGTATTCATCACCAATAAAAATATATTTGTTTGCCGCCAGCATTCCCATAATTGCCAGAGGTAAGGTCACTTGGGATGCTTCATCAAATAACACAACATCAAATTCAACATTTGAAAGGCGTTGGGTTTGTAGAGAAAACGGAGTTGCTCCAATAATATAACCATCAATTAAATCCCCAAAATGGGATTGGTCGAAGTTTTCAAAGTTGGGTACGTCCAGATCGCTGATATGGCGACTTTCTCCAATCTTGCATACTGGGAGACTATCATCAACTTTTGGAATTTTGTTGAGCGCATTATGAATTGCGCGATGGGTGAGAGCTGTCACCAATACGCGTTGTCCATCATCCACTAATAACTTAGCCAGGTGGGCTAGCATGAGTGTTTTTCCGGTTCCAGGTGGGCCCTGGATCAGATGCAATAGATCGGATGCGTATGCCTGGGCGACTGCTTCGATCTGACTGTCATTTAGTCCGGTATCTGCCAATTCCTGTAAAGCTCGTTCATAACGAGCATAATCATGTTTAGGTGTCAAAGATCCCTGAAGCAGCGGTAGGATAACCGAACGTCCACGCAGAGAATCGGCTACATTATTCAATGCATCCAGATAAAATGGGCTCGAATCGAACCAATCTTGATCTATGATCCAGCGTTCGGGGTTAGCAGCTAAAAAGAAATGGTTGCCAGTTATCAAGCTGACTTCAAGTTCAGTTTCTGCATCATATTGCAGCTCAACATGCAAAGCATTTGGATCTTGTGGATTCCCCCGGTGTAAAACCAACAAATCTCCCTCACGAAAACGTGAGTCGTTTGTATCACAACGTAACCGAAGGAGTCCCTTCTCAAAATGCTCTACACTTAACCCTTCAATTGCCCATCCTTTGGAAACTCGCTCGGATAATGGTCTGGACCATTGCTTATCAAGGGCAGCAAACTGAGTATCAGCTTCAGCCTGAACAAAAAGTTTTAGGCGGTTGAGAAGGTCGGAAGTAGAGGACATAAAGAATTACTTTCTTCCATAATCTGCTGGGATTTCACCCCAGGCGTTGGTATCCCATTTCAGCAATTCGTTTGGGTAATCATTGTGATTCAACCAATTTTCAGCTCGAGTAATCAGGTCAAAAATTTCCCCGTTTTTGTCATCCTGAGGTAATTTCGTTTTGCACCATTTATTTTTCACCCAGGTGATGGCGGTTTCCGAATCTGAGTAAATCGGAACGTTAATATCCTGCTTCTTAAACAATGCCAGCGCGTGGACGATTGCCAGGAATTCTCCAATATTGTTACTCCCATTTTTAAAGGGACCTTGATGGAAAATTATCTTTCCGCTGGTTGTGTGGACGCATTGATACTCTAGAGGTCCGGGGTAACCAATGCAGGAAGCGTCAACGCAGTAGCTATCTTCAACAGGTTTGCCAATGAGTTCAAGCATGGCTGGGCTGACCGTGGGCACACGTTTTCCTTTGTATTCATCATAGTCAGATTGGAATGCGGCTTTTGCCGCTTCATAATTTTCAAATGATTTGTACTCTGCGCCATTGAACCCAGTTACTTGAGCGGAGCATTCCTGCCAGGTAGTGAAGACTCCGGTCTTGCGGCCTTTCCAAACGACGTAATATTTTTGTTTGGGCATTTTGACCCCCTCAAAGATTAATTATTGAATCAGGTTTTCTCAATTGGAAAAGCCATACGAAGCAAGTCGTTCGCGAGCGATTTCGATTTCTCGATCTGTAAAAAGGGATCGGTATTTTGGTTTCAAAACCAAACTTTCCATGGTTAAGTCAAGTCGATGATTTCTCCATAATTCTGTGAATCCATCAGATGGCTCTGCGGTGCCGAGCAACTTTTTGGCAGTTTTAAGGCCACCTTCATTGGATACCATTTGAAGGAACCGCGTGGCGTTATAACCGCATTCTTCTTTGGCTTTACGGTAAATATCGATCATATCTTTGTGGAACTCAATTTCTAGAGGTGTTAGTTCGGGCATGAATCCTCCTCCTAAGTTGCAAAAATTAATTTATGCCTGTTCGTTGTAGAGACTCCGAGCGGTTTCGATAATTTCCTTGGCGCGCAAACGGTGACCGGTGGGACCGTTTTTACTACGGTTTTCCAAGAGATCTTTGACGGTATCTAGAAAAGGACTATCTTCTTTCTTGGAGTGAATTCCTGTTTCTATTTCTTCGACCAGAATATTTCCTAAGTACCAAATCAGAACAAATGCCCATGGGCTTTTTCCCAAATCTCCAAAAAAATACTCGAGAAGTTGCTCAAGTTCACTTTTTAATTTGAGTAGGTCTAAATCTTTTCCACTTTCAATCTCGATCCGTACATACTGTCGGATATAACGCCATAACTGTTCGCCAATTTGGTGAATTTGTCCTTGCCAGCGACCAGGAATATCATATATTTCTGAAAACGCTTGTAGTTTTGCAAAAACCACATCACCGGGTTCTTTTTGCGAGGATATGCTGAGGATAGGAGTCTTCGGATTATCTACCGCTCTTTGCCAATTTAGCTTTACCAGCCCCTGCTTGATGACCCCTTCATTTCGGTAAGGCAAAAAAATTTCTCCAAGCAACCGGCGATGGTCATTTGCCAACAATGGATCTTTATCTAAATGAGCGGTATTGCACGGTTTACAAATTGGAATCAAATTATAGGGATGGCAAGCCAGATGGGGATAAATACTCTTTGGGAAATAATGCTCGATATCGCTAAAATGTTTTCCCCTTAAAATCGTCATGAAGCGGTGCTCATCGCAAATGGCGCAGACATATTGTCCCGGATTCTCACGTTCGAACGCATCAAAGAATTGGTCTCGACCAAATTTTGGATAGTTGAATTCACTTCCCGTAAAGAGTAAACCAGGAAAACCACTTTCTAAGTAGTCGTAGAAGTAAATCAAAAATTTTTGAGCGCCATCCAGATAACCTGGTAATGGATTTGCTCTGGTGGGGATTGGAAAATAGCGCTCGAAAGTTTCGGTCAAAGTCCCTGAATAAAGTCGATTTACGTCTCTTTGCATTTCGGTTACAAGGGCGATTTTTTCACCTGGAATATTGTGATTTGAAAAAGCCAGAAGTCCTTCTCTTGTTTCCTTATGATTAAAAACCCATTGCGATATGTTTTCAGCTCGTGGGGCCTGGGCCGTTGTGCCCAAAGCTGTTTGAAGATCCCCTTGGGTGAACCCTGCTGGTAATGTTGATGCACAATTAAGCACATCCATCTGAATTTGTACGATTTGCCACAGATAACATTTTGTATCTTCAGAAAGGCGGATATCGTGAATCATTTTAATGAAACCCCCGTCATCTCACGACGAATGCGATAGGCCCAATATCCTGGTGCAATGGTTTTAAGATAATCTCTTTGTTCTTGTTCTGTCTTTTGAGAAATTTCATCCAACCAGTTTTCAATTTCATTTACACTGTAAGCGCCTTCCGCATATGGCGCGCCAAAAACGTGTACCATGATCTCGCTCGGGTCGGCGCCGAAGGTCTGTATTCTTGGAATACTCGTGGCGCTGGTGACTAAATCCTGCCGTTCTAAAACCAAAATATCTTCTGGATGAACATCACTGAGGGAAATGCTGGAATGGGTGGCCACCAAAACGTGACTGACCGCGGTTCCGTTTTTCTTTTCAAAAACCTGATGCATGGTGCTAACGATGTGACGTTTCCAATAATCATTAAAATGAACTTCCGGTTCGTCGAGCAAAATAAGTGATTCAACTTCACCGAACAATGAAAATAAACACATGCGTCCGATGAAGCTGCGCTCGCCATCGCTGAGCCACCCCCAAGTATGCAGGGGATGAGTTTTTTCAGTCTCCCCCTCTTTCTGAGCTTTGATTGGAGTTCGCTCAACAAGCAGGGTCACTTTCGAAAGAATTGTATTTTCTCCGCTATACCAACCTGAAAGGGTCTCGAAAAAGGGCAAGGCACCGCCATTAGACTCAAGAAGCTTACTAGCTAGACTGGAATTGGATAGGTCGTAAATTAATCGATATTCACTGCCACTGCGGATAGCGCGTGTGGCGTGTTGTCCCATCTGCTGCCAGAGATTTCCCCGTTCAACATCACTTGCGTAAGGCAATTTAAAGTGGAGGGTAAAGCCTGTTAATTTATTGATCCCGGTTTCTTTCAATACACACTGAAGCGGAGATTCTTTTTCACCACGCATACTGTGTTGCAAAAGGCCGGTTAACGCAACCAATACCAGTTGAGTCTGAGGAATAAAGCGAAAACGAACATCCTCTGTTCGCTGCTCTTGCCGAGTTGAATCATTCTCGCTCAACCAGCCTGGCAATTCTTTCAATTGACGTTCATTGATGGGTAAATCTTTAATAGACTCCAATGAGCGATTTTCAAAAATATCAACCCCTGAATCAGCCAACCATTCCATCTCGTTGCCGGTGGTATAGGCAATGATCCGCTCTGGCAGAAGGTTCGCAGGAACATTATCAATGAGATGTGGTTCATCTGGTTCGTCAGTTTCGTATGCTTCGTTCAAGCTTGATGCTGTCGTGACAAAATATCTTTCAAGAGGCGTCAGTTCTTCTGGATGAATATTTGAAATACGCACCTTTATTTCCTGACTCTCCAGCCAGTATTCCAAAATGAAAGGCAAATCACTTAATTCATCGAAAGATTTTTGTACCCCTTTAAAGATCCGTCCAAGTAAGCGTAAAGCCGTAGATTTTCCTGTCCCATTGACGCCAACCAAAAAATCCAGGTGATAGTTCCGGTCTTTCACTTCTTTCGGTTGGCCAGGATCGAAGCGTATGTCCAATTTGCTTAATACGTGATAGTCGCTGATATACAACCGCAAGACTCTCATACGCTATTCCCCTCCTGGCTTTGCAACCAGATATCACTTTCTTGCACCCTGCGATATCCTGGCAACAGCTCATTGGTGGCAGGATGCCGGTATGTAACGGGCACAATTAACCCCATGGCTTCAAAAATCTCAAGCGACAGCTGAATGACTCCCTCACCGATCGTTTCATTTTGATTAAGTATGTCGTCCGGCGTAAACGGCGTGCCGGTTTTAATGGCTGAGTCTTCAGGCACGCCTTCAGTTAATGCCTCGATGGTTCTCCAAATTCGGTTCTGGGCTTCATTTAATTGTCCAAAGGTACCCGTAATCATAATCGGAGATGGGATGGACACCTGCCGATTTGGTTCGGTAACCAACCAGCCGGCTAGTCGGTCCATGCGCCGAGCAAGGTTCTGCTGATTATCATGAATTTCACGCAAGATATCGTGCGGTAAGCGCAGCTCCGGGCTGATCTCGGGCGCGTGCACGAAACGTTCTGGGTCCAAGGCGTAATCCAAAGAGCGCAAAGACTGGCGGGGAACAGCCACCCCCAACAAATCCGCTTTTTCATTCGCCGCGCACTTGATCACGACCCCGTGCCCCAGGGCGCTTTCAGCGGATAGACTTTGCCCCGCCTGGGCATTCTGGTTCTGATAGAGATCGGGCAGCGGTAAAGGATCGATTTTCTTTAAAAACGACCGGTCGCGGATGAGCGCCTCATGATCGTTTTCGATTTCCGGCGTAGAATCTTTCTGGATGGCGTATCGCCAGAATTGGCGAACCTCACCGACTTGCACTTCAAAAAGGAGCAGCGCCGGTTCATCGATTTCTGTTTTGCCTTTTTCTTTTTTGCCTTTTTTCCCAGGCAGAGAACGAACATTAACAAGCAGCGCTTGATCTCCGACTTTGACCAATGCGCCCAGCACTTCATCTCTATTCATAAGCGGTTGAATAGTGAAAGGTACATCCCCATTTGCCTGGACCATTTGCCGGCTGGCAAGAACTGCTTTTTCTGCGAGTGTCAGATCATTAGGCGTTTGCGGCGCTTGGGTCAAATCGCGCCCGCGGCCGCTGACGTAGCCGTCGTAAGCCGGCCGTAAAAACCAGGTCAACGCGTTTTCATCCGGCTGCGTCCGGGTGACCAGGAGGAGATGAGTCTGTAATATGCTGAAAGGTTGGAAGGAATCTGAGGGCAGAGCAATGATGGCTTCGAGATGGTTTTCTTCCACCATTCGCTGGCGCAGCTTCGCTTCAAATTGGCTGCCGCTGAACAGTAGCCCGCTGGGGGCCAGCAGTGCAGCTCTTCCGCCATCCGCAAGGTGGTTGAGCGCAAAGGCGTTCAAGGCAGTTTCACTGCGGGAACCGTACTCGCTCTTGATCTTTTCGCCAAAGGGCGGATTCATTAGAACGCGTTCAAAGGTTTCGCTTTCGTGAATCACCCGCAGCGCATTCCCAGTTCGAGGTTTCATAGGTCTATCATGCAATAAAGCATTGGCTTGCGCCAGTTGCGCCCATTCCTGCGAAATTTCCGCGCCGGTGAGTTGACTGCCTTCACTGTGGATCAACAAACCACCCGATCCGCAGGCGAAATCAGCCACCTGCGTGCCTTTAGCATCTGCCAATGTAACCATGAACTGGACAATATGTCGTGGTGTGGGATAGCGCCCGCCGGGCAGCATCTGATCCAACCGAAAGAGCACAAATCGGTCAAATAAGTCGCCGGCGTCGCCGTTATTTTGTTCGACCGCTTGCTGCAGTAAGCTTTTGATCCGGCTGCGGTCAACCTCTGATTTTAGTGCGCTGCTCTGAGATATTAGCCCTGGTTTGCCCACGATTGTCAATAAGATATCCGCAACCTGCCCGATAATAGCGATATCATCGGTGATTCCACCTTTGCGAAATTCTGTCCAAACCTGATTCAACAATCCAGGAATTCCTTCCATATCCTATAACTCTCCCCGAAATGCTTGCGCTAAAATTGCCTGCTCCAAATCAAGAATCATTTTTCCTGTTGCATTCTGATCCTTTTGCATTTGAAGGATTTCATTCTGGATAGAATAAACTTGAGCAATGATTTTTTCTTGTATCTTTGGGTTTTCTGGAACGGGTATTTTTACTTTCTTCAATAACTGCGCATTCATGTTAGGCTGTGCGCCACCTCTTGGAATTATTTGTCTCCAATAATATGGGGATTGGAAGAACCAATATACAAAATCGGGACTCGCATCCCTTTCTATTTGTAATCGAATCAAATAGGAGGCGAACACTGCTTCCGGAGGAGCAGAAATTAAGAAGGTTTTCCCGGTTGTTGCACCTGTTCGGGCAAAGACAATATCGCCGTCAATTAATCGATACCGATCTACTTCCCGCTGGTTACATTCACAAAAAGGAACTGTATTCCAATCGACCATTCCATTTTGTATATCAGTAATCCTTAAGAACTTTGGCCCAATCGGTTCACTTTTTGCAGACGTGGTAAATCCATATTGAGGATTTTTACTAATCTCTTCAATTGTTTTTAACCTCCAACCTTCTGGAAGTAACCGGTCAGGATTTGGAAAAAGTTGACCTAGTGTTGATAATAATAAGCTGTTTGTATCCTCAATGATCTTTTGATTGATCTCACGCATCTCCCGCACCTCGGACAGCAGCGCCTCGATCCGCGCCACAATTTGGCGTTGAGTTCCAATATCTGGTAAAGGTATATCTACTTCGGATAAACTATCAACACTAAAACCTGCTTGACCGATCCATTTATTACAATTTGCTGCAAAAAATCCCCGAGTTTGAAGATCGCGAAGGAAGAGAGCTAACCATTTTGGATCAATTTGTTCACGATTTTTAACTCGTAATCGATTGATATGGTTTGAAAAAGCAACATGCATTGGTTGTCGCACAATCCCAGTTTTGCCGACTAACTCAACGCTGTTTGTGTTATTAAAAATAACGTCTCCCTCAAGCAGGAAATATCGATCCACCGCCGTCTGATAATCATTCGGAATATGAACAGTATCCGGAGTATAGACCACTTCACCTTCGGTAGTAATATTGAAAGGTCTGAAATGGGGCAAGCCAGAAGCGATGGCACGACTTTTAGGGCAGGAAAAACCACCTAATATGTCGACCAGGTTTTGATCTATCTTTACCTTAGCCCAGGAAGATGGTATCTGGCCAATCACTCTATTTTTATACAAGAGATCCTTAGGCATCGATTCACTCACCTTCCCCATTGCTTACAACCGAATGCAAGTGCTCTAAAATACTTTGAAATTCTCGAGTCCGCTCTATCAAACGGGCAGTGATTTCCGCCGGGTGGGGCAGAGTGATGCGGTCGTCCTGGTTAGGGTTGCGCGTGCTCACGTCATAGCCACGGGCAGCTAGGTCTTCCAGCCGCTCCACCCAGGTGGTATAGGGTTCTTGCGGGCGGGGTCCTTCGGCGGCATGCGCGGCGCGTGCCGCGGGGCCGTCTTCCGGCGCAGGCTGCGGGTGTTGCGCTTCGGTGTTGCCGTCTTCCAACGCTTTGCGGTAGGCTTCCCAGGCAAAATGCGCCTGCCAACGGGCGCGGATGTCCTCCGCCAGTTCAAAGGGGCGTTCGCTTTCACCGTTCAGATAGCCCTGCCACTGCTGCCACATCGCGCGCAGCTCGGTAAAATGCTCATCTGCAATCGGGCTGCCTTTGGAGAATTTCTTTAATCCTTCGGGGAGCAGCATTTCGTAAAACCAGGTCTCCTGGCGCGCCTGCGGGTTCTTTTCCATCACTTCATCCGGGCGTTTGAAGAACAGCAGAGCGGTTTTTACATCCGAATAAGGGGAGAACGTGCCGGGCGGCAGGCTGACCACCGCGAACAGATGGAATTGATCGAGTAAATCCTTCTTCACTTCTGCAAAGGCGCCGCCGCGAAAGAGCGTGCCTTCTGGAACGACCATCGCACAGCGCGCGTTGGGTGTGTTCTTCAATTTCTTGATGATGTGTTCCATGAAGAGCAGCTCAGTGGCGTTGGTTTGCACCGGGAAATTTTGCTGAATGTGACGTCCTTCCGTCCCCCCGAAGGGCGGGTTGGTCAACACCACATCATGGCGTTCAGAGACGCTGCCCTTGATGTTCTCTTCCAGTGTATTGGCGCGGATAACGTGGTTGGGCGCGGCCACGCCGTGTAGCACCAGATTCATGGTGCCCAGCAGGGTGGCAATGCCTTTTTTCTCCTGTCCGTAAAAAGCTTTTTCCTGCAAAAAGTCGAAATCTTCAGCTAATTGCGCCTTGGTTTCTAGGTACAGGTAAGCGCCAGCCAGAAAGCCGGCGGAGCCGAAAGCCGGGTCATAAATGGTCTCACCGATTTGTGGGTCGATGACCTCCACCATATATTTGATCACCGGGCGTGGCGTGTGGAATTCACCACCCGTGCCGCTCTCCGCGCCCATTTTTAGCAGCAGGTCTTCATAGAAATTGGTGATAGTAAAGATGTCATCCTCTTTGTCAAAATTGATCGCATTGATGATCTCGATGACATCCTTGAGATTGTAACCCGATGCGCACACCGGCACATTGCGCACCACATTCTGGTCGCCCCCGCTCTCATCGGAGAAAATACGCGAAATGGTGCGAGCTAATGGCGCGCCGGTCAACGTGGCCAGACCAGGCAGCAGTCGGCCACGTACATATTGGATCAATTCATCGGCTTTCCAATTCCGGATTTTCTCGGGGCTGGCCCACGCGGCCCATGCCAGGTCGCCTTGCAGGACCGGAGTGTATGTTTCCCCCGCCAGTGTGGCGGTTTCCAGGCGTTTCTTTTCTTCCTGGTCTAAAAACTTAAGGAACAATAACCAGGCAATGTGTTCAATATACTGCATCACCCCGCCAACGTTATTGTCGCGGCGGAGGATATCACAAGCCCGCCACATATCACTGCGCAGGGTTTCATTTACTCGTCTAGTCGTCATAAACCACCTTTAGAAATCGTTTCATTAGGATGCATACAAACGCCGCTGCAACTCATCTAACGCATGGCGTAATTGCTGGGGTTGACCACCAAAGCGCTTGACCACTCCGCGTACCTCTCCCATTTCTCGGAAGGGGCTAACACGGAATATATTGGGGTCTGTGAGCTGTTTCAATCCGCCCAGTTCGTACTTTTGCAGCAGCGCCAACAGCACCTCCTGCGCTTGTGGAGATAAGGATTGCAGCCAGGAGTACTCACGGCTGCGAAAACCTTTCGCCCGTTCGTGCCGGTTGCTTAATTGCCGACCATAAGCCAGGTGCGACAGCAAATCAAATTCATCCACGTCCTTTTCATCTAAGACTTCCGCCAGCACATCCGGGTAGACACTGGAACGGGTTAGTTGCTTAATCAATGATTGCCGTCTTTGCGGATCCTGCCAGGCAGTACGGAAATCCTCCCAATCGGGAACAAATTTCAGTACCTTGTCGCGTGTGTAATCGACATAGCGTTCCAGCGTCATGGGGTCATTCATGCCTTCCACCACAAACGTGGCTTCTTCCGCAATGGTGACCTTCAACCCTTTAACCTCAATCTTCTCATGCTTTTCAGAGGCAGGTTTGAGTTCAATATCCAACACAGTAGTTTCGTTTTCTCGCGTTTCCACCTGTATTTGCCGACGGGCAAGGTGCGGTCCAGAAGCAGCCACAGAAATATCCCCGGCGGGAAGCTGCTCGAATAAGTACCTACCCTCGCCATCGGTCAAAATCGGTCCGCGCTGATCATTGGGGCTGACACTGATTGCAACACCCGCGCCGATTAGAATTTCTCCACTTTCGGCTAAGTGTATTGTGCCGGTTAATCGTGAGGTATAGGGACGATTTTCGGTCGAAGGTTCGGAAGGAACCGGCGGTTTGTCCCAGCGTGGGTCAAGTAAACGGGTCGCACCCGTATAGTCAATAATCCGGAACCACAGCTTGCCTGTATCCGGATCAATGCGTGTTCCCCGTCCAATGATTTGCTTGAAAAGGATGGGCGATGAGATGGTTTTCATGAAGACAACATTGCGTGCCGAGGGTACATCTACACCAGTAGAAAGCAGGTCGGCGGTCGTAGCTACCACAGGTAGTTTTTTATCACTATTCTGGAAGTATTCCAACCAGCGCCGCCCCTGTTCGCCTTCCTCACTCACAATGGGGACAGCGTAATCCTCTCCGAATCCAAGATCCGCAAAAGCATTATTCAATAAACGCGCCACTTCTTGTGCGTGGAACATATCCACACAAAACACCATGGTTTTGTGCATGGGGCCAAACCGACGCAACAACTGAACAAGATGATTCACTAACGTTTCTGTACGGCCTGGAATTCGAATTTCGCGTTCAAAGTTTTGAGTGAAATAATTGGGCCGTAAATCAACCCCTTCAGGGATAATGATATCCGCGCCCCGTTCAATCGCCTCTTGTATATTTAAACCATTCTTATCCACATCAGAATAGATTCGATGAACTTTATAGGTCGCCAGAAAGCCATCATCGATCCCCTGGCCAAGGCTGTACGTGTATGCGGGAGGATGAATTTCGCCCTTGCTAGCGTCTTGCGGGTCCACAGGGATCACCGGTTCTTCCTGACAGAAATATTGGTAAGTATCAACACTTTCTTCCTGCTTGGGTGTGGCGGTCATACCCAGATGAATTGCCGTGGTAAAGCGGTCCAGAATGTCTCTCCAGGTTCCAAACCCGGACCGGTGACATTCATCGATGATGATGAGATCAAAAAAATCTTCGGGAAATTGTTCAAAGAGGCGCTTGCCCTTGTTATCTTCATTCCATAAAGATTGATAGATGGCAAAATAAAGATCGCGATTGAGGCTTAGCTTTTTTTGTCCGTCGATTAGAAAACGGGGGTCACTTTGACTGCTCGAAAACGCGCTAAAAGCATTGTATGCCTGGTCCCGCAAGACAACCCGGTCAGCCAAAAATAAAACTCGAGCGGGTTGTCCACTGTGATGATGCAACCAACCTGATTTAACCAGTTTCCATACAATTTGAAAAGCCACAAAGGTCTTTCCGGTGCCAGTAGCCATTGTAAGCAGGATACGCTTCTGGTTACGCATCATTCTCAGAATACTTTCCCGAATCGCAGACTCCTGAAAATAGCGTGGCTCCTTGCCACGGGTCAGGTCGGTTGGCGCATATGCATGCAATAAAGGATTGCGCCTTCGGACTGCTGAGATTGCTGCATTATATGTAGCTCTCAATTCCCCTGTTCGTCTCTGATCAGCAGGAAGGACAAGATTTGTGTTTAATTGCCAACGGCTCCACAACTCTTCTGGGTTGGGGAAATGATCCATTTCTCGAGTCGTGTTAGAGAACGCATCCCATTCGATAATGTCATGTCCATTGGTTGTATAAGCGAAGGCGATTCCCAGGTCACGAGCATAACCTTTTGCCTGATCCAGTCCTGAAATCGCCGGTTTTCCCTCTTCTTTCGCCTCAACAACTGCAATCGAGAAGCTGTCAGTATAGCGGAGAATATAATCGACGCGTTTCGGCGGCATTCTTTCCGCTTTTCCGGCGCGTAAAATAATCCGGCCTGCTGTGTACTCCCAATCGGGGCGGTAAAAGTGCTCCCGCGTGACTTGTGTGCGTGTCCAGCCAGCGATATTTAGTTGTGTATCAATGAGTTGTGCACGTGTATCGGCTTCATTCAGTGGCATTGTTATTATGCCTTCTTTCCAATGCTTTTTTCATTAATCGATCAAGCTCTAATGTTCGTATACCAATAAATCTCCAACTTGGCACTCAAAGTACTCGCATAAGGCCTTAATCACCGGTGCATCATAACGGGTTACCTGATTGTTTGCCCAGGAATTCAACGTTGACCAGGCGATGCCCGTCTCACGCTGCACATCCATCAAAGCGATATTTTGTTGTTGCTTGGTTGCTTTTTGGGCTAATAAGATGCGAAAGTGATTAACGACTTTTCCGGGCACTGTTCACCTCCCTAAGGGATCATATTAATAATAGGTGAGGTTTTGAAATTTGTCAAAGAAATTCTAGTACTTGTCAATGTTTCTGGTGTTGGATCAAATATTGATTAACCAAGACAGGATGTAAAAATAGTAGTAAAAAAGGAAGCGTTGTTACCGGGTTTCTTCTCCTGAATTTCATCTAATGCTTCAGGAATATTGATTCCCAGAACATGGATTTTTGCTCCATTTGGATAATGTGATTGCCTGATCATCATTGACGAACGTTGATCAGTCTTTTCCTCTGTTGGATAAATAACCACGGCGGTCGGTTGTGAGGAATGATCGTATGCATAAGCATATAAGAAAACCTGAGCAATATCGCCAGGATCTACCTTGCGAGTGTCATAAACTTTGTATTTCGCATCGACAGCTAATCGGTTTGACGTATTGCCGCTGGATATCAAGAAATCAGGGATAACCTGTGAATACGAACGGTTCTGGAAAATATCCCAAATGATAGATCGATCATGATGTTGGTATGTAAGTATTAACTTGTTCTTTCGCAGGATCTCTGTCAGATATTTATTCAAGAATTGTTCAAAAAGGCTGTTCATGTCCAGAAGAAATGCAAAACTTGGTGTTAGGGTGCTCTTGAATAGATCCTCAACCCCTAATCCATCAATAATCATCCAGGCAAGTTGGTGAGCATCCCGATAATGATCGTTCAATCGGTTATAAGTGATTTCATATCTCGCTGATTCAATATCGATTTGATCTATCCTGCATACTTCAGAAAGAATCGACCACAGTTTCCTCGCGCGAATTCTTATTTGATCATCTTGCACCAGACTCCCGGCTTTAAAAAGTCCAAGAGCGAGTAATTGATTTTCGAGAATGTTGCTGGAATGCTCATCAAATCGACATTCCAACCGATCAATTTGCCCAAATCTGCGTCGATATTGTTTATCGATAAGGAGACGTCCACGAATACTTGTTAGGCTTTCTTCTTGTCGTTCATAGTCAAAAAGCAATCCACCGGCAAGGATCTTTTCACAAGCATCACAGAATACCCAGACAATCAGATCGAATAAACTGCCCTTTTCCAAAATTTCAAGATATCTCTCATTTTTGTATCGTTTTAGAGCTGCAACCCCGGCGGTGTAGGTTAACATATTAACCAAACCGAGATTTTCACCTGCTAGTTTTGGGATAACCTGGATTTCGAAATCTTGAAAATGGATCAGCCCGACCCAGGATTTTGCCTTGATGCGAATCCCTTCCTTTAGTTCATCGATCTCAATCCGGTCACTCAACCGTAACTGAGCAAGAATTGACTGATCCGATGAATGAAAAGTTTCATCGATTGTGATGGATTTCCATTCACCAATTGAGTATTTTGGCATGTATCAATCCTGGTTAGTGACCAAATCCGATAAAGCTTCAATTAAAGCAGAGTCGTTGTTTATGAGGTCAGCATTTAGCGAGTTCTCTTCAGCATTAACGATTTTTGTTCCAAGGTATTTTTCTAAGGCAGAGTAATCGTCATAACAGTATTCTTGCAGCAATGGGAGAACATCTTGCCTAAAACGGTCGGCTAATTCTTCAGGCTCAGAAATGGGTTCACCATCGGACATAAACAAGGCATGTCCAATTTGCTTCTCCCGACCCTCCGATTTGGCGATTTTTTCATTCAAAGTTTCGAGCAAAGCATCTAGCTGTAACCCGTTGATTACAGTGCCTTCTAATAATTCGGCGTCTGGCATAAGTTCAAAGAACGCGAAACGACGGCGAAGAGCCACGTCCAATAATTTGATACTTCGGTCTGCAGTGTTCATTGTGCCTAATACGTAAATATTGGGGGGAATCGTGAAAGGTTCTTTGCTCTGAGGTAATGTAATTTGCATCCCTCTTTTATCTCGCTCAAGCAGGGTGATCAGCTCTCCCAAAACTTTTGCCAAATTTGCCCGATTGATTTCGTCGATAATTACCAAATACTTTTGTTTGGGGTGAGCAAGCGCTTCACGGCAAATCCGTTTGAAAATGCCATCGGCAAGTTTTAATACTAAACCACTGGTTGTTTCAACAGGCCGAAAACCTTCCACAAAATCTTCATAGCTGTAGGATGGGTGAAATGTCAACCAGGTTAAGTATCCAATTCCTTCGCCCGATGTGATGAACTTCTCAATTTCAGGTTGATTCTCTGCGATTAATTCAAATAGATATTGAGACTCATCCGCGGTAAGCATGAATAAAGTTCCCTGACACCTATTGCGAATTGGTTCAGAGTTCTTTAGGATTTCATCCTGTGTCATTTCCTCATAAGTGGGACCGTTGTGTATCTGAAGCAAGGGTTCAATTTCAATATGTGGATTTCCACCTTCATCTTCATTAAGCCCTTTGGTGATTTTGGCTATGGCAACGATCTTTTTGTCGGGACGTGCCTGGTAGCCAATAACAAGGTCACCAGGCTGGACTAAAGGATAATTTCTTTGAAAGCGCCCATATCGAAAGGACTCTTTCTTGTTTTTGAATAATTGTTCCCAGCTCCACTCGCTCGGGTTTGCGACTAGCCACCAAACTCGCTGTGATGAGGTACTAATACTCAATTTTCGTTCTTCTGTTTCGAATTGCTTTGAATTACCTAATACTGTTTGAGCGCGGTTAGCGTTTTGATCTTTAAGTAGCCACCAAACAGCAAAACGGCGTGCGAAGTATGTTTTTCCGGTACCCGGAGGGCCGTAAAGTATTGCTTGACCTTTCCTTTGTAATGAATGTTCGAGTTGAGCAAATTGCTCATCTACAGGGATATCTGTAGACCCAGTTTTATGTTTCTTTGAGGAAATAATTTGTTGATAAAGGGAAGTAGAAACACTATCTACTGTTGAAAATGCCCATTTCTTTTGAGGAGCAATTGTCTGTTCATAAGAAGTGTCCCACTTGACTGCAACTGTATGTTTAAATCTCTCACGATCTAGGTTCCAGGTATATCCAGGATCAATAACTTCACCAATTCCAAGGATTTTTGATAAACCTTGATTGGCAATAATGATATCGCCTGGTTCGAGTTCGTAAAAACTCCAGACTTCTTTTGCTTTTTTAGTGATAGTTGGAATATTTCCCTTATATTCTTCATTGTAAGCTTCAGTAAATTTTGAAATATATGCTTCCTTTGATTCAAATTCACTAAGGTCGCCAACTTCATCCCAACCGAGACAAATATAATTATTCTGTAGACAATCTCCCCAATATTTTGCGTTTTCACCAGGAGAAATTTTGAATATTTTCCGAGACTCACGCGGGTCTGCCCAAAAATAAAGCAAACGTTCAAGATCAGCAGTTGGCCAATCTTTAATTTCTGAGATAGCTCGCATGGTTTCTAGAAGCAATCGATTTAGTTTTACCGCTTCCCATTGACTCATATCCTCCTTCCAGGCACCCATCCGTTCGAGAAAATGGCGGATATGGTAAATTGAAGAAACAGATATGATTTCATTAGGGAAATACACATTAAGGGTTTTTATCTTTAGAGCTCGGGCACCGAGCAGGTAAGGTAATTCATCTATTTGATTCCAGTTACCATCTTTTGCTAATTGGAACATTTTAACAAAATCCCCACGGATAGCCTCCCAGGCCTCATTTTCATCTTTCATTGTTGGGGGATAAAAATACCAACCAGGTTTGTTTTTGTGTTTATAGATTAAGTGTTTGACTGCACTCCCGCCACGCATACTACCTAAGTGGGGAGAATTGAATTCAATCCAACGACAGAATGAATCTGCTGATTGTGGCAAACCAAGCGCATATTTTTCCAAAGGCAACGAAGGCCAATCAGAAATTGGGAAACGTTTGAGAATTTCTTGTCTTTCTCTCTCTCCGTTTTGGATGTGAGATTCAATGTTCTTTCGGTCAAATTGTGGAATTGCTTCTTGGATCGATTTGAAATTTTGAGCCATTTTAGCCTCCGTTGGAGAAGAAAGCATATTTATGTTGAATGTTCTTCACTTCGTGATTGTTCCTAATAATCCTATTTGATTTTTCATAGCTACTCCAATGATTATAGCAACGATCATCCGAACTGGTTTTCACAATCAATTTAGCAAACCCCAACTTCCAATTTTTGAGCTTTGAAAATTCTAAGATCAAAACTTACAAAGTTCCTTCTGCTTTGAAAATATCTTAAATTTGTTTTTTTTGTTGGGCTTATGCGTAATGGGGGAAATTTGAAAAATTCTGTGAATATGGATAATTCAGAGTTATTTTCCTGTATACTCAACAATAGGCAGTGCCAAAAGGAGGGGATTATGTATGATGATCTAACCGCTTACTATCGTCTCAATGGTATTTCTGCAATGGATTTCTGTTGTCCACATTTTTCAAGTTGTTCACAAAATTTTCCCTCAACTTTTACAAAGGCCAAAGAATCTTTTGTAAGTAGCAAGTATGTAACTCATGAACTTCCAAGGATAGTATTCATTTCTCTAGATTCTGGGAGTGCTGACACTGATCCGGCTCTCAAAACCCTTGAAAGTATTCGGCGCTGGGAAGAGGAAGGTGAAAATGTCCTTGGACTTCATAGGAACAAACATTGGTATCGAACCCATGAATTTGCATTCACCCTCTTGAGGAATTTTAAAGATGAGTTAAGGTTGGAGGAAGCTAAACATTACTTTGCACATATCAATAGCGCAAAATGCTGTGAGAACAAACCTGGCAGAGAACAAGCAAGTCAGCTCTTGTTTGATAACTGCCGTGGGTTTATACCAGGTGAAATAGAAATATTGGATCCTGACATTATCGTTACTCAAGGAAAATGGGGAAAATTAGCAATAAATCGGGTTTTCCCACAATTGGAATCTCCTGAATATATTCCCGAATCGCTATCTGAGGTCAAGATCATTGCCCTGAATGATCATCCAGTTATCTGGATAGAGACTTTTCATCCGAGATACAGTGGTTTTCACACAACTAACCGATCACATTATTCACAATACGAGATAATAGTTCGGGAATTTATGACCAGAACCACTTCAAATCATTTCTTCCCAATAATTGATCGCTTGGTTACATCCAGTCGAAATAAAGAAGTAATTGGAAAAAAATCAGAATATAAAAAGGAGAGTCTTATGACCAGCAGATTTGATCAAAAAGTTACAGGATACAAGGAACTCATAGAGTATCCAAATTTTCCTTCTTCTGAATATCCAACAAAAGCAGACTGTGAAGGGTTCACTTTTATTTCAATGGTTCAGTTGTGTAACATTGCTGAAAAGAACAACCAAAAAAGAAAAACGGCATGTGATGCATTTGGCGGTGACAATGGGGATATTCCAGTCCAATCTGACCGCCAAGCTTGGAAATGGAACCAACCTGGTCATAAGAGAAAGAAGTTTGTCTTAATCAGTGCCGCAGAAAAATATTTTCGAGAAGTTGAAATTGATTGGAAATAAGCGAATATCATTTTCAAGTCATATTTCGTTCTCAAAAAGTAATTCATTAGATTGAAATTTGTCCCCCTAGGATAAGCGATATTTAATTTGTACAATGGGTCTATGTGATCGAATAAGAAATAAATCGTCGCTGATATCGTAGGGCATATATCAAATCGTCAGAGCGACCTCGAAATGGAAAAACCATTTCAGGTCGTTTTTAATTCAGCGACTCCGAGATACAAAAGGAGTCTACTGATGTTAGATCCAGAATTTCCTAATAACACAGAAGCAGAACGCGCCTTCCTTGGTTCAGTACTTCTTGCGCCAGAGATCTTCAATGATTTTTCTTCGTTCATCAAACCTGAAGATTTCTATCTCCTCAGGCATCGTCATATTTGGGAGGTTATGCGGAATTTGATCGAAGAGGGGATGCACATCGATTACCTTACCTTGGTTGATGGGTTGAATTCCAAAGGTTGGCTTGAGGAGGTTGGGGAAGATGCCTATCTCATCCAGATGATCCAGGACACACCGACAGCCCTCCACGCGGAGTCGTATGCTCGAATTATTAAGGACAAATCCAATAAAAGACGGGTTGCTGAGCTATCCATGAAGGTTGTGCAAAATGCTTACAGCGAAAACCCCTTTTTGGATCTTCATGAGGATGTGGGAAACCTGGTCACCGGTTATTCGGTTTTGCCAGGTAACTCCGAACGCCTGGTTTACTCTGCGGAACAGCTCTGTTCCTCAGAAGTAGGGGAACTAACCTGGATTCTCAAGGATTGGATCATGGCTGGCGGAATCAATCTGATTGCCGGCATGCCGGCAGCCGGAAAGAGTTTTCTTGCTCTGGACCTGGCCATTGGGATTGCCTCAACCGGTTTCGCCTGGAATGATCAACCAGTGCCGCTCGGAAAAGTAACCTATCACTTTCTGGATGGCAGTTTCCGCGGAATGCGATCACGCGTGCTTAAGCTTTGCAATGCGCGTGGGATCCAACCTCCAGCCAACCTCACCTTTGATTTCTCTCCCCTCAGTCTGCGAGAACCGCATGAAGTCCTAGCGCTCAAACAACGGATTTCAAGCCAGGGAGTGTCTGTGGTCATTTTTGATGTCATGGCGAAATTCGCTCCCGGCGCAGACGAGAACTCGGTCGCCGAGATGTCCCCTTTGATGAACTCAATGCGGGAGATCGCCAATCAATTGGGTACAACCTTTATTCTTATTCATCATCTCAACAAAGGTATCAGCAACGACTTTTCATACCGCGTCCGAGGGTCCACGGACATCCTTGGTTCTGTGGATACTGCCATTATTGTGAATTATGAAAATTCATCCGCAGCAAACTCAATGCGCGTGATCCAACCCCAGAAAATGCGTGAAGCGGAACCACCCAAGCCCTTGAGGTTTCAACTCGTCTCAGAGGATCAGAAGATTATGCTGAAATTCTCCGACGCCGACAGTATGCAATTTCAAAAAGAAATTGGTCAGCAGGAACGTATTTTTCAAGATTTGGTTGATTACCTTCAATCAAATCCCAACCAGGAATTCATGAAACAAGATCTGATTCAAACCTTAAACCTTCCGCAAGAGGCCAGGACTGTTGGTCGTGCCTTTGCGCAATTGTTACGGGATCCAAGAATACAAATTGGGAAACGAGGTTCTTATAAGTCTTACCTATACATTAACGATAGACCAGACCAACCAATCCCTTAAGGGATGGTTTGGCTGGTCTGTGTTTATCTATCCATAAATTACTAAAAGGAGTATTGAAAATGGAAACAGAATCAAAAAACCGTTTGCTTAAAGGGCATGAAGTTGCCCAGATCCTCAACATAAGCCGGGCGCTTGCCTATCGCATGATGCAGCGCGGGGATATCAAAGTCGTCAAATTTGGAAAGTCTGTCCGCGTTTCAGAGAGAGATTTGCAGGAATTTATTAACAAGCATAAGCCGGAAGACAATTGATCAAATGGAATGAGCCATTCTTACTCTGTGTCGATTAGTGAACATCAGGATTAACATCATGATCGGATTTCGATATAATGATTATCAATTGCACCATTTGCACCTTAACAACTGGATAGAGCAGCCGAAAAAAGAAACAAGGTCGCCTTTTCTTGATTTTGTAAAAAGGAGTCAAGAAAATGGCTAAAAATCACCGAGGAAGAAACGAAGGGTCGATCTTTCAGAGACCCAATAAGAAATGGCGTGCACAGATCTATCATCATGGTCAGCGCATCAGCAAAAACACTGAAACCAAAGCCGAAGCGTTGGAATGGATCAGAACCATGCAATCTGAGCTGGATAAGGGCTATGACTTCAAAGGGAGTACTACCACCTTGAAGGATTATCTCCCTGGCTGGTTGGAAAATCGCCGGCTTTCCTTAAGACCCAAAACTGCACATCAATATGCGGCTATCATCAATAACCATATCCTGCCTGAAATGGGTGATAAAAAACTCAAGGATTTACGCCTGATCCAGATCGAACAGTTTTATTCAGGACTGTTGCAGAAAGGTTTGGGACCGAGGACTATTAGGGTAATTCATAATATCCTGCACTCCTCCCTGGACAAGGCAGTCCGATACGGTTTGGTGATTTTCAATCCTACTCATGGAGCCACATTACCGCGATATTCCCATGAAGAAATGACTGTTCTGGATTCATACCAGGTTGGTCAATTTCTTGTTGCCGCTCAGAACAGCCCGAACTATGCGTTCTTCCACTTGGCAATCACCACCGGGATGCGCATGGGTGAACTCTTTGGGTTGAAATGGTCGGATATTCAATGGAATGCCGGTGTGGTACACGTGCAGCGACAGAAGCAATATGTTCCGGGACAAGGATGTACTTTTACAGAGCCCAAGACCAATGCTGGAAGAAGAACCATTAAATTAGGTGAAGGCTCACTAGATGTGTTACGGCACCACAAAGAATATCAAGCGATGCAAAGAGAACGGGCAGGGGATCGATGGCATGTTATGGATCTGGTTTTCTGTAGTTCTGTGGGAACACCGGGAGACGCAAGCAACGTGCGTATAGATTTCAATCGCATCCTGGAGTTAGCCGGTTTACCGAAAATGCGTTTCCACGATCTAAGGCACACTGCAGCATCGCTTTTATTGAACAACAAAGTACCAGCCATTATCGTATCCAGCATGTTGGGGCACTCCAAACCAAGCGTTACTTTGGATATTTACGCTCATGTTTTCCATGACATGCAGGGAGAAGCCGCAATCGTGATGGATAAACTGGTAACGCCGATCCTGGTCGAAATTCCCCAAGTCAAGACAAAAGTCCAAAAGAAGGACTAAAATGAATTGCACCTTAATGCACCTTAAATCAAAAACCCGAAAATTTTTCGGGTTTCGATCGGCATATGTGGCGGTGCTTGATGTGTTACCTAGTACATCTGGCGCCCCCGGCGCGGCTCGAACGCGCAACCTACTGATTCGAAGAACCGTCCTGGGGAGTCCATGCCGTATATGCGGGGGAATAGAGTATATGAGGTAGCATATATGGGGGTAAAAAGCGTCCAGGAAGTCCATTTTTGGCACTAAATCCACACGTTTTGCACGTTTTTTGCACGTTTTTTTGGTAACTCACAAAAATTTCGCAGCATTCCCGTTTTTCTCGAATTCGCACAGGTGCGGCCAAACCTTATGAAGGAGGTCGCAAATGTCGATCCAATCAAAACGAGCAAGAGAAAAGCTCGTGCTCTCCATCCATTTCACTCTTTATCCAGGAGTGGATAACAATTTCATACGTTTCATTCAAACAACACCCCGGCGCAATTTGGCCAGGCGGGTGTGCGAAGCCATGGATGCGTATCTCAGTATAGCTCACCAAAACGATCTAGAAAAGCGGTCAGCGGAGGTGAGCCATGAATGAGCCTATCTTTTTCGGCGAGGATCTTGGTGCCGGCGCGAATAAGCTCTATGGCGAGCACGGTGGAATACAGCTTCAGGCTGTCGTGGCTGCTGATACCGGCCAGCAGGTCAGCCAGTTACTGGGGTTCCGCAATCGCAAACCGCCATTGAAAGTCGGGGTCGGTGGCATGAATTTCTATGTCGGACCGGGCGCACATGACTGGGGACGTCCGATTGAAAACCTCGATTATGAACGCATGACCGGTGTTCCTGAAACCCGTGCCATTGTGTACGGCATTCTCAGCCGCTACATGAACCAGTTCGGAATGATCGATACTCCCATCAATTTGATCGTTGGTCTTCCCCTGGAAGTTTTGTCTGGAGATCAGGCAGCCGCCAATGCCGAAAACGTAAAGCAGTGGTTGGTGGGGGAACACGAATGGGAGGCTGAGGGACAGCATTGCTCGATCCAGATCGCTGAAGTGAAAGTGACCAGTCAACCTTCCGGCGCTCTCTTTGATTATCTGCTGGATGATGAGGGACAGTTCATTCCGCAAAGACGGGCTCATTTCAACCAGGAGATGGGGATCATCTCGATTGGTTTCAATACGCTGGAACTCCTGACGGTCAACGATCGGACGGTGGTGCAAGCCATGACCGCCGGTCGAACCTTAGGTGTACGCCGTTTGTTGGAATTACTCAATGGAGACAACCTGCATACCCTTGGTGAGCTCGATACAAAACTGCGGTCATCGAAGCTGGAAGTGCGGCAGGCAATTCCTGTCTGGGCACGTGAAGTCACCGGTCAGATTGAAAAAACCTGGGGACCTCGCTGGCGTCGTTTCTCACAGCTTATCATCGTGGGTGGGGGAGCCATTCTCTTACGTGAGCTATTGGTCGAACGATTCAGTGGCAGGGTGCATATTCCCGATGATCCGGTGATCTCGATCAGCCGGGGATTGTATAAGCTGGCCAAGCAGCAGTCCAATCGGAGGAAAGTATGAGTCTAAAGAATGATCATAATGGTGATGTAAATGCAATATCTGTGCACATCCACCTCCGTTTGCGACCTGGCGAAGATGACGACCTGATCAAATTCTTCAATCGGGCTGGGTATATGTGCAAAGCTCGGGCAGTCAAAGCAGCCTTGCGAATGGGCGGACTTCCGTCTGATGACTCCTTCTTCATCGCTGAAGAGGGTGGCGCGGAAGACGCGCTCAATGATCTGTTAATCTAGGGCTCAAGGAACCGAATGTAGATTTTCCACATTCGGTTCCGGACCACTCCAAAAAAGGAAGTAAAGAATGAATGAATTTCTGGAAAGTAGTAATAAGAATCCTGATCTTGAAAAACTGAAAGCCTTACTCGAATTTCATTTCGGTAAATTTTTCGACGAGATCGGTATTTCGCTTGAGGATCATTTGATCCTCACTGCCTGTGCTGCCATTGACTGCTTAGTCTTTTCCTACGGGGATATCAACTATATGAAGCAGCAATTTCGCGACAGGTATCCTGAAATGATCCTTGAGATTGTAAATAAGAAATATCATACGGAGCTAACGTACGTCAAAGAAGTAGAGAAACAGATAGCTGACCGTGACCTTGAAATAGAACAATACATACGTTTGAGATATGAGATGGAACAAAAAAACTTTGCCTTGACTATAGAAAATGAACGACTGGAAAAGATGATCCAGAAACAGAACCAGGTATTACGCAACCTGCAGGATCGATTAGACAGCGTCAATAATTCGGGTCAATAAATCGGTTAAAGTCCACATTAATCAAACCTTTAAATTACGGAGTGAATTTTTGACATGAAAGAAAATCAGAAATCTATCAATCGCTGGATTGACACACATGACCAATCTGAGCGCTTAATCCAAATTCTAAATTGCTTTTCCCACCGCGGAATTGCCACGGGAGAGCAGGTTGAAATCCTGACCGGTCTGGGACAGCATCCAGTTCGGGATGCCTTAAAGATCCTGACCGAACCACCAGGTGGATTGGCACCCGCATTGAGGACAATCAATTTAACGATGCCGGGACAGCGGGGCAGACCTTACGCAGCCTTTGTACTCACCGAGGATGGGGCGGCGATGTTGGATGAAAATCCACGTAAAGCACCGAAACTCGATGACCCTGTCGAGGCAGCCCATGCCTTGATGGAAATGCAGGTATTCATCGCTGCCTACCAACAAGGCAGAAAAACCGAGTTGGAGAAAGTTCTACCCTTTAGCGGATTACGCAATATTCGTGCGGACGTATTGATTGATAACACGCTCCTCTTTGAGATGGAGCAGCAGGCACGCCTCAATGACGTGCCCAGGATTTCAGATAAACTGGAACGCCTGTGTTTGTTCTTCAATTCTCCAGCCGGTAACGAGATTGATCAAAAGGTACGGATCCTATTCGCCCTGGCGGCGAATGACGGTAAGACAATCTCGGTCTGGCAGCAGGTACTTTGTGCTTTGAAGAAGAAAAATGGTTCCATCCCATTTGAGCTATACTGGAAGGAGATCGGAACATTTATGCAGAGTCCCGAATGGGAGAGTGTTGACTCTTTTCAGCTCATGGAGCCGGCAGCCATGTTCCAACCAGAACTACCTTCCTCAAAGGAAAGCTCAATTCCCCCGGTTACTGCTGTCCCGAATTTTGCCCGGCGGATGCCAGCGGACATGAGCGAACTGAACATGGTGATGGGCATCATGGAATCCGAAATCGGGAAGCTGGAAGGGAAGGTGAAAGAAAACCGTTATCAGTTTTTCCAAATGATGGAAGTGATCTACGACGGATCGCATTACAAGGGTGGTCCTGTTGAACGTGAATCTGCTTATCCGGGGACTTCCATAATGCTCCTGTATCGTTTTCTGCACATGCATCAAAACAAGGCATTATTTGATCAACTCCAGGCGGGGTACAAGAAAGTACTCTTTAGTCAAAGACAGGCATTGCCATTCTTCAGGGACAACATGACGCGCTTTTACTGGGATGTCTTTCTAAGGTATTTCAACTTTGGACGTGGCGGTCCGCTCAAGGTGAAGGTTGAGGTCCCTTCTTTTGGAGACAGCCGTTCAGAGATTTATCCCGTAGTCACCATTTCTGATTGGGAAATGCTGCGTGGAGAGGAGGGATATGTTCCAAGCGGAGAACCCGACCATGCGGAAAAAGCGCTGACCTGGGTGTTGGAGGCTATTCATCTTTATGCGTTTGATCTGGATTTTGCGCGTGAAAAATACCCATCACGACAAAATCGAAAAGAAGAGTGAGAATGATTGCTAGATTTTTCATGTTCATAATGAAGATATTTGGAAAAGCAGTATTTTTAATGATTTGCCTTGGGTTGGTATTTATAAGCTACAAGGCCAACCAACCCATGTCAGTTGCAGGTGTTCCTGAAGGGATGACCTATTTCGTTTTTATTGCTGGCCGGATTGATGCTGCAAAGACGGTTGAACCGTCAAGGTGTGGCTGGGGAATGATGCTTTCGCTGGCAGTGCTCGGTCCGATTTACAGTGTGGTTTACACGTCGGTAGCAATCAATCCAGATAGTACCCTTACTAAAATGAACGCATCCGATCCGGATATTCCCAAGGGAGTGGAAGGGGCCAGATGGCACAAAGTACCAGAAATTTGGTGGGCTGTAGTCGAGCGATTATCCTGGACCATGCTGGGAAGGCCGGCCAGTTTTGGGTGTCAGTTCAAGGGCGTACACTTAGGCACCTGATTCCATAATAATGCACCTATATTTTTGCACGGTTAAAAAATGAGAAGAGAAATATTAACGAGATCATAAAGGAAGAGTAGTTTATCAAATAAAAAACAATATTTTAGTAAAATTACACATATAATAGTAAAATGTATTGACTTTTTGCTGTAAAAACCTTACTATATTAGTAAATCGTGTGTATTTTAACGGAGGATGTTATGTCAGCTCAAAAAGTTGGTTCAAGTAGCGAAAAAATCGAAATCGATACAGATGATTCTCACTCAAATAATGTTTCAAATTCAGGGGATGAGCAGTTAGGCATGAAAATTCGCGAAATACGTGGATTAAAAGGGTGGACTTTAAAACAGGCCGCAGAAATTAGCGAACTTAACATCAATACACTCAGTCTTATTGAGAAAGGCAAGAACTCACCATCCATTTCCACATTGCAACGTCTTGCAACAGCAATGAATGTGCCAATCAAAGACTTCTTCGAACCCATCGAGCCGATCACACCAGTTGTATACACAAAACAAGATCAACGTCCACAAACACTCAATGAGAAATCCATCATCAATAACCTTGGCAAGGGTTTATCAAGCAGTACCCTGGAACCCTTTATTGTTACAATGGAGAAATTCGCAACGAGTGGGGGGAGATCCCTATTACATAGTGGTTATGAATTCGTTTACTGCCTTACCGGGAAAATTTCATATTCCGTCAGGGAGATCGAATACATTTTGACCCCTGGAGATAGCCTTTTATTTTCAGCACAATTGGTTCACCACTGGGAAAACATCAATGATGGTGAATCCCAACTTCTCCTGGTAATGACTCCGGCATGTGGGTTCATTGAACAAAGTAAAAAACATTTTTATAATTTTGAAGGTAAATAAGAAGGTTTCATAACAGCATTTTCTAAACAAACCCTCATCTCAAATGAGGGTTTGTTTTGTATGTTTTGTATACGAATAAGTTATGAGGATTAATCTTTTCGAATGATTTTCTCCATGATCGTCTCTTTATCAAGCTTCTTTGTGCAGAAGAACCAGTCGTAGCAGTGCATCTCACCCTCTTTACCTTCCATACGGTCTTTCGCAACACCACAAGAGCCTGCAGTGGGGACGATTACTTCATCACCAGGTTGCCAGTCGGCGGGTGTCGCAATCGAAAAGGCATCTGCTGTCTGGAGGGCGATGACTACCCGATACAATTCTTCAAAGTTTCTTCCCAGGCTCAGGGGATAATAGATGATCGTGCGAATAATCCCCTTTGGATCGATCACAAAAACCGCACGCACTGCCTTGGTATTGCTTTCCCCAGGTTGAATCATGCCATACTTGTGTGCCACTTCCATGGTGATATCTTCGATCAAGGGGAATTTAACTTCAACATTCTTCATTCCCTTATATTCGATTTTGTCCTTGATGGTGCGAAGCCAGGCGATGTGGCTGTAAAGTCCGTCCACCGAAAGACCCACCAGTTTGGTGTTTGCCTTGGCAAACTTATCTTCCATTGAGGCAAAGGTCATAAACTCAGAGGTGCATACCGGAGTGAAATCGGCCGGGTGACTGAACAAAATCACCCAACTGCCACTGTAATCTCCTGGGAAATTGATCGTACCCTGAGTTGTAATTGCTTTGAACTCAGGGGCTTTTTCGCCGATGCGAGGTATTGAGTTTGTTGCGGTTCCAACTGTTGTATCCATCGTAATTCTCCTTTTTGGATTAATATAAAATTGGTCTTGACAACCATGCAATGTGTTTTTTGGCTTTTATCGATTTTCAGAATATTCGGTTTCGGAAATTTAGCCTCCTTTCATTAATCCCATTTGTAAAAATTTTGTTTACGCTTCACGTAATGGTTAGTGACTAACCTGGATTTTTCAATACTCACTGGTGCGTTTCTAAAAATTGTTCACGGAATGCAGATGACTGGCTGATTATTCATAAGGGCTTGATTACTATTACTAATTATTGTTGCACAAGAAACTATCCTGGTGTCTAATTCTTCTTGTTTATTCAATACATCACTCTTTTTGGATAGTTTGGGTAATAAAAAATTTATCCATGATCCTTTCTTTTAAGTTTTCCATGCCCTTCAATAGCATCGATTACCGCCTCACGAAGAGTCATGACTGCCAGTTCAGCGCAGTGAATGTGATCTTCCGGTAAACCATCCAAAGCGGATAATAATTCTTCTTGTGTAATGAGATTGGCTGCGTCAAGTGTTTTTGAACAAGCCATTTTGGTAATCATGCTCCCGCATGCGATTGTTGCGCCACAACCATCAGCCAGGAATTTAGCTTCTTGAATCTTCCCATCAGATAAACGCAGGTCTATTTGCATTCGATCACCACAGCTTCCGAGGAAATATCCCTGAGCGTCTGGTTCGTCGAGTACACCCATGTTTTCTTTGGCTCGAATCAACCCTAACACAACATCAGAAAACGAACTTTGAGAATGACTCTGTTGCCCAACAATGATCGGTCCTTCTTCTGAATTTCCGGTTTGGATGGGTGGTTCTGCTTTCTCATTATTCTCAATGGATTCATAAAAGGTTTCCATCATTTCTGGTTCTTCATCCAATACTATGTCTTCCACATTTCCTGAATCACAGAGTTTTGAAATCATTGGATCAAGAGGGATTTGAGCCAAAATTGGCACACCTGCAAGATTAGCTACGGATTGTCCATTGCATTGCCCAAAAATATACTGTCTCTTTTTGGAATCAAGATCAATGAAAAAAGCCATGTTTTCCACGATACCAATTATGGGTGTTCCTATTTTTTTGAGAGTTGTAACCACTTTGTTCATAATCTTCGTAACAAGCATTTGTGGGGTGGTAACCAGGATTGACCCTGTAAACAGGATGGATTGAAGAATTGAAACGGTCACTTCCGATGTCGCAGGCGGCAGATCTAGCACCAAATAGTCCAACTCTCCCCATTCGACTTCTTTCCAAAGTTCCTCAATTACTTTTGCGACTAATTGCTCTTTCCATATAACCGGGGTGTTCTCATTGGCGAAAAGGAGGTTCATGGAGATCACTTTCACTCCAGAACGACTCACCAGTGGCAGAAAACTATATTGCCCAGTCTGCACCGGACCGTGCAATCCAAATAACATGGCAATACTAGGTCCTGTGAAGTCAGCGTCCAAGACTCCCACCTTATAACCTTCTCTTGCCAGGCTGCAGGCCAGGTAGCTGGCAATGAATGATTTCCCGACTCCTCCCTTACCGCTCAATACTCCAATAGTCTGTTTGATGTTGCTGTGCTGCGTAATATGTTCTTGTGAATCGTTTTCATTATTCAAAGTTTTGTCCACTTCATTTTCGATGTTCATAAAAACCTTTCAACAACTAGATATTTGGTATTATTTTGTTGTTTATGCCAAGCCTATAAAATTTTGTTATTAACTCTCCGGTTCGTTTTCATAGAAATAGTTCTGAGCTTTGGGTGTTGAAACCCATAATAGGAGAATCATCAATACTGCAGATAAGATACACCATGAACAGGTAGCATGAATGACAAAAGCCTCAAGATAAGTCAAATAGGTTGAAAATAAAACGCCAAACATACATACACCCCAAAGAACCAAGCTTAGAAGGTCTTTTTTGTTGTGGGCAACGAATTTCTGCAAAATCCAGGTTGCCAAAATAACAATGTATCCAGCCACGCCTAGCAGGGCAATCGGCAAAAACCCAAACAACTTTGCATAAGAACTTGTCTGCACAGATACACAACCGGGGATTGCTACACCACACTCGACCAAATGAGCAGTTGCCTCCACATAGGTTAAATAGCCCGCTACGACAAGTCCGGCAGCCACCAAGACTGGTGTTGACCAAATAATCCAATTCCTTGGATTTTCAACGGGGGTTTTGCGCAAGTAATCGACTAAGGGGAGTAGAAGATTCAATATAAAAACCATAAAAACAAAGCCTGCAAGAAATTTTATATATCCTAAGGTCTGAATCAAATCCAAAGCGGCTGGAATCCCAAGCAGTGCTAGTAGGGGCAGTAATAATCGGTAAAAACCGATGGAGGTTATTTCACGATTGGATTTAAAAATATAATAAACTGACATGACAGCTGTAAATATTAATGCAACTAGCACGATTACTGCTAATAAATCATTTTGGAGAGCGATAACAAAATTTTGCATAAAGATTCCTTTTTAAACTTGTCCTTGGCTAATTGTCTATCCAGAAAAGACTAACCAGAAAAAATCATCGGGTTCTGAATTACAACTTCTTGCGGTGTTGATACCATCCGATTTTATCGACAGAGAATACGTCAAAATCGGGAATGTAGGGTTTGATATCCAATAATGGAGTTCCGTCTAACATATCTGCGCCTTTAAACTCGAGCAGATTTGCTTGCCTGGCTACAAGTTGAACCACAGAAAACCCTATTGGGTTTGGGCGATTGGGGTATCTGGTAGCAAATACCCCATGATACTGATCATCAAGAAATGGCTTTACTTTAAGAGATATTTCTTGATCTGACTGGTGGAATCCGTAAAGCAGATAGATATGAGAAAACGCTTCAATCCCTTCCAAACCTTCCAGATATTGAGGAAAAACTTCTACGGTTCCAAAAACATCTGATCGAGATGATTGAATCGGTGTATTTTTCTTGTCAGTTAATGGTGTGTGGATTATTCCAATTGCTCTCATTTTTAATTCCATTGAACTACACCTCTTTTGACATTGTTACTAACCGAACCCCTTTTACTTGTGGAAAGGCTGCTCCCTGTTGGATGGTCAACGCAGCAGCTTCTTCATCTATTACCCGCGATCCTGATAAAAATGATATGCCATAATCGTATAATATGGGTGAGAGCGGTGTGGATGGCCCCAATACCATGACTTGTGCTGTGGGGTGGCAAAGGGATAGCAAACCGGTCATGGAATGGTTGATGAAAGCTGTTCCAGTAATTGCAATCACATCTGCCTGTGGAATAAACTCTTCTGCGGATTCTTCCGGGAAATCATCTCCAAATGGACGTTTTTCGATGACCCAACATTTTTTTGTTATGGATTTCATTTTTTCGACAAATGGAAAATGTCCAACAACGACAACATTTTTATCTTTACCTTCACGTCCGATAACATCGGCTGCATTTACTTGAACCATCTTATCTTCATCAACGCTTATGAGAGAATTGAGTGCCGCAATTCCAATACTGGCTTCTAACAGATTATCTGAAAGAACCCATTGCGCTAACTCTTGCGCGCTTTTGTGATGTAAAGATCCCACATCCCTGATATGTGAGTGACCATGAGGCCCACAATTGGTTAGGGTTGATCCCAGTCCGCCATACTTGCTGCAAACCAAAGTCCAATGAACGCCAATGATTATCTTGCGCACAGAGATTGGTTCATCTGGAAGTGATTCCAAGATTTGCTGCAATAATTCCATGATTCCTCCTTTATCTAAATCCCAAAAATTCCTGATAATATGAAAACAAACATGGAGCCAATGATGATGCCGATCGCGACGTAATGTTCATGCCCAAATTCTCGGGCAGTAGGTATTAACTCGTCCAAAGTGATGAATACCATCACCCCGCCTGCGAATGCCAATGCGCCAGGTACTAATTGTTTAAAAGTAACCAAAAATAGACTTGCCAACAAAGCACCAACTGGTTCAGCCAATCCAGATAAAAAAGCTACTTTGAAGGCATCCCAGCGGCACACTCCCCCTTTACATAAAGGAAGTGCCGTTGCGATTCCTTCAGGGATGTTGTGCAACAGAATCGCGACCGCGATAAACAAGCCAAAAGTTGGATTTTGAAGATAACCAGCGCCGACAGCGATACCTTCTGGCAGGTTGTGAAGTGTGATCCCCACAGCCAACAATAGCCCAGTATTAACTAATTTATAGTCGGTAATTTGGTTGCGATGAGCCAACCTACCAAATCGTCTTCGGCCGCGTGAATGACAATCCGTGTTCGGGCAAGGATCAACATCACTGGTTCCAGGTATTTCCTTTTCAGCAAAACGAATATGCGGAGCGAAATGATCCAACAGAAACATAAAGGTTGCACCAATACCAAAACCAATGGTGGCAGTCCACGGACCTGCCATTTCCCAGGCTTCGTTAACCAACTCTAGGAACGAAAGACAGATCATCACTCCGGCTGTGATGCCCATGAGTAATCCATATGATCGTTTACCTGGCTTGCGGAGTATTGCGATCAAGCCACCTAATCCGGTTCCAAGGCTGGCCATAAAGCTAAGTAACAAGATATTGATGATTGGATGAAAATGATCAAACATGTTGTACCTCTATGATTTGGTACCGCGAGAATTGGATAGAAAGAATAATTGATCTCGATATTGAATTGTGGAAAGCAAACCATACTTCAATAAACCTTCAATAATGCTCCAATCAGCTCCTGCTCTTTTCAACATGGCTCGAAGAGCTTTTTCGTAAATTGGATGGACAGCGAGAATAGCTAAAATGTCATCAACCATGTTCCCTGTCGATACAAAATCTGCATTTTCTTGATCAAACAACACATCAGCAAACGGAAGTTCTTGCTGAATTACATCCAGAATAATTCGCATCGACTCGCTATCCGGAGCTTTTACCCAGGGTTCTGCCGGCGGACGAATAGGAATTGACATATATGATTTGAATGGCTGCAATTCTTGTAAAAAAGTTGATAACTGCGAGATTGATCTCTCATCATCATTTATGCCTGAGATTAACATTGTCTCGGTAACCAACTCTCCTTGAAATCGCTTTTGAAAAGCCAGAGTTCCGGTCAAAATGGAAGAAAGTGAGAGACTACGATGCGGTCGATTAATTCGATGCCAATCTGATTCATTTGTGCTATCAATCTTAAGAGATACCCAGTCTGCTAAAAATAAGGCTTCTTGTACTTCATCATGGTCGATCAACGATGCATTTGAGATGACTGCCACTGGAATTTCAAATGCACTCAATCCTTTAATCAGTTGATAGAGGTTTCTGTCTAGAGCAGGTTCACCGTCCGGAACCAGACTTAGATAATCAATCGTTCTACCAGCATGAGTGCTTTCCTGGATTTTTCTCTCAACCTCTGCAAGCATTTGGTCCAATGGGTAAAAGTCTTGACGCTTTGTTTCTAAGCAAGTAGTTCTGCCGACCTGACAATAAACGCAGGCATAGGGGCAGTGCTTCGGGGGAATGTGGTTAACCCCAAGACTGAAACCAAGCCGTCGAGATGGAACAGGACCAAAAACAATCATTTCAGGATCGTGGTGACGTCGGGTTTATTTGGCACAAGACATAAAAATATAAATGGCTCGTCGCCACTATTCCTGTACCAGTGCGGAACGTCAGCAGGGATGAATACAATGTCGTCCTTCTTGACCTCAACAATCTCCTCGCCAATCCCAATTTTTGCACTTCCACTTAGTACAAACTGTTCATGTTCAACCTGGTTGGTATGATTCGGCATACTTCCGCCAGGTTGAATTTCAAAACAGCGCATGGCAAAATTGGGTGCTTCCTCATGAGAGATTAATACTTTTTTTGTCACGCCGACGCCGCTTTGTACAGTTTCTGCGGTGATACTATCAATTCTTTTTACATTCATACTTCATCCTCCAGTAGGCCATTCTGAAAACTCGTTTTAATCAATAAGCTGCTGATTCTCTGTTTGGTCTATCCTTTTAATTGTATGCTTCACGGGTTTTTTCATCAGAGATGGTTGCTGCAAGTAAAGGCTGCCAACAAGGATCTTCCCATGTTCCAAGTTGTGTGTGAAGGTCCCAATACTTCTGAGGGATAGGATGAGTGCCAAAAACTACACTCACTTGATATCGTTTTTCCAGAAAGTTTTTAAAACTCTCTATATAAGGACATGGCGGATAACCAACCAAAAAACCTGTTGCCAGGTGGATCACCTGTGCACCATTCTTTACCATTTCTTCCCCTACATATTCGATATTTCCGCCTGGGCAGCCGTCGCAGGTGGTGTACCCAACAAGTTCTACCTCTGTGTCAGCATAGATACTAAATGCGCCTTCTCGATTTTTTAATGCGCGCAAACATTTACCTCCTGCACAAGTTCGGTAACGATCACAAATGATAATTCCAATTTTTGTTGTCATCTTTCTTCCTCTCCAGATTGGCATTCGATTGAAGAAATTCGTTTATATAAATTCAAGAACTGTTCCCGCGGGACATTTATTTACCCTTTTTCCAAAAGCCTTTGATAATTTCGCAAATGCATTCTCGCCAGTGCAATGGTTCAGATAAAGATCCAGTTTTGGAAAGGACTCTGCAATGACTGATACCACATGATCCAGATATTGGTCATCTGCATGGATCAAGTGAATGCCTCCAATAACAGCAATAATCGGTTCAGTAAAAAGGCATTTCACATGAAATAGTGTATTTACTAAGCCTGCATGACAGCAGCCGCAAATCAGTATCAAGCCCGATGATGTTTTATACACTAATGACATATCATCCAGATAAGAATCTGCCTCCCATCCCTTTCCTGTTCGAATAAAAAGATGCGGACTGCTTCCTATTGGTTCCGGGCGTTCGACAATTACTCCGGTTGTCCAAAGACCGGGTATTATTTCAATGGGTTGATCACACAAATTGATTTTTGCCAGGGATGCAAGTCTTGATTGGTCGAATTTTATCCCCGCAGTTTGATACTCCCCGTTTCGTAAAGCATAACGAGGTCGAAATATATCCGGGCTTGCATAGATTGGCATGTCTTTTTGGGTTGTGAGCACGGTTTCAAACCCACCGGTATGATCATAGTGAGCATGACTTAATGCCAAAGCAGTTACTTTCTGCAGCGACAATCCAAGTGTTTTTAGATTATGAGAAAACACTGAGTCTGTTTGACCGGTATCAAAAAGAACTACACCATGAGGTGTTTCAATCCAAAAAGAAAGACCATGTTCACTTTGAAGGTCGAATCCTTTACTAACGTCATTTTCAACTACACAAACAATTTTCACAGCCTAAACTCCAGTTTATGCTCTTAACCTTCTAATAATTCCCTCAGCGTTTTGTTCAACTCATCTGCTTGTACATAATCGATAACCGTGATGGTTTGTCCGTTGATTTCTTGAACTTCTCTCACTGTTTGGATAATTTCCAACGCAAGAGGAACTGCCAATGGGCACAATGGAGACGAAGGGCGAAATACATAAGACACTTTCAACGCATCATCCACCTGGAGATCCTGTATTAATTTCATCTTGATCACATCCACATTGGTTTCTGGATCAATGACCTTGGTCAGTTTTTGTAGGATCACTTCCTGGATTTCTTGTGGATTCATCATGATGATTCCTTTTGAACCAAGAATTTTGAGTATAGATTTTTCCATATCTGGTTAATGGCTTGCGAAGCTGGCGATTCTGAAAAAAGCGATGTAACGGGGGAACCTTGCAGCATTGCATCAACAATATGTTCATCAAAAGGAATTTCTCCAAGTACTTCAATGCCTTCTGAAGCCGCGAATTCCTTTATTTGTCTTGTTCCTTCCAAATACAAATCTGCCTTGTTGATACAAATGACAGTCGGAATCCGAAAATGATTCAGGGTTTCCAATACTCGTTTCAGATCATGTAATCCTGAAAGGCTCGGTTCAGTCACTATAAAGCCCAAATCTGCACCAGCACAAGCAGAAATGACAGGGCAGCCAATCCCCGGCGGACCATCTACAATCACTACCTGAGATTGATACTCTTCTGCCCACAACTTAGCCTGTTGTTTGATCAAGGTGACCAGTTTGCCAGAATTTTCTTTTCCGGGGAATAATTCGGCATGAAACAAGGTTCCATATGGTGAATTTGATCTATACCAATGCCCTTCTTGTTGAGGTATCATGCTGATCGCGTTCTGCTGACAAGCATACACACAAGCAGCACAACCATCACAAGCAATGGGATCGATGACGAAAATATTTTTATGGTGTGCATCTGGAACAACTGCATCATAACGGCATACAGTCACACACGATCCACAACCCAGACAATTCTCGGCATCAATTTCAGCCAAAGATCCTCCCCAGAATTCACTCGTCTGGGATATTTCGGGAGTCAGAACCAAACTAAGGTTGGCTGCGTCTACATCAGCATCAACAAAAACGGGTGAAATTGAACATTCAAGTGAAGAACTGAGATGTGCGAAAGCCGCACTGACACTTGTCTTCCCCGTTCCACCTTTGCCACTGAGGATGACTATTTGTTTCATACTGTGAACACCTCAATCTCAGGGTGCATGAGTGCTAATTCCACAATCGGACCTTGAAGTAAGAAACCTAATGCGTAGTTACTTCCTCTAACGGCCAATAATCGCGTTTCAGGTTTTATCCCCAGTTCAACAGGGAGTGAAATTTGCCTATTTCTACCCATGGTTGTCTTTGTAATAATTCGTTTCGTCATAAATTCATTAGAATTTAATATCTCAAGCCTGCCGACACCAAACCCTCCAGATCGTCGACTTCCTTTAGTGAACGCGAGTTCTTGATTAGTCATAAAGCCATACTCATCATAAGCATCAGGCGGAACCTGAAATGTTAAATATTGGTTTACCACAACCCATCCAAACACCCATTTACCACCTTTTTCAAGTTGAGGCATGATTGTTCCTTATTTTGAAGCAATGATGGAAGAAATATGGTGATAGACATCTTGCAGTCTTTGTGAATAGTCAGGATTAATCTCGATTAGTGTCTGCCCTTCAGCCAATCCTGCAGCAATCCGTCGATCGAAAGGAATATGCATTAAGATCGGTACATGAAAATCAGAGCACAGATCTTCCAAAGGAGAAAAAGAAGTTTTTTCTCGATTGATGATTACGCCGGCTGGAATTCCCATCTCGGTCACAATACCTATCATCTGCTTGAGATCATGCACTCCAAAAGGCGTAGGTTCTGCCACAAGCAAGACAAAATCAACACTCCGCAGTGTTTCAACAACAGAACAAGAAGCACCCGGCGGTGCATCCAAAACAACTATGGAATCATTTACAGAAATTGTTCTTTTTAGCTGTCTGATGATTGGGGTTGCCATTGGTTCGCTAATGTTCAAGCGCCCTTGAGAAAAAAACAAACCTTGAGCAGTAATACCAGATTCGATCACGCCTATAGGATTTGCTAATTCGGTGATGGCATGTTCCGGACAATTGATGGTACAGCTACCGCACCCATGGCAGAGTTGTGGAAAAGTCATGATCATTTTTCCAATTTTTGCCAGGGCATGAAATTGACACACTTCTACACATCTGCCGCATAGCGAGCAGACGTCTTTATTGATCACAGGGATGCGGATCACGGCATTTGATTGATGAGTGATTTGCGGCTTAAGAAAAATATGACCATTTGGCGCTTCAACATCACAATCAACGTAGTGAACTTCTCCGTAAACAACCAGACTAAGTGTGAGGCTGGTTGCAATGGTGGTTTTGCCAGTGCCACCTTTTCCACTTGCTACTGCGATTCGCACTGTGAACTCCTGGATTCGTTCAGCTTAAACGTGAGAACTTCTCTTGTTTAAAGCCCTCAACAGCTTGCTGAATCGAAGAAATATCTTTTGAATAAAGAAACATCGAAATATTAGCCGCATGAAATGCATCCACTGCGTGCGGGCCAAAATCTCCACTGATAACTGCTTCAGCTTTCTGATCAATGACGAATTGAGCAGCAGAAACCCCAGCCCCACTTGAGTGACCAACCCCCGGGTTTGGAAATGCTTCCCATTGATTCGAAATTGTATCCACCTTAATAAACCACGGGCATCGCCCAAAACGATCATCTTTAGTACTGTCGAGATATTGATCCTGAGCGGTAAATATTGCAATCATTAATCCTCCAAGAATTGCCAATTGATACTAAGAAGCGAACACGGCACCCGATAATTCCGGGTTAAATTCATCAGGCCAAACCGTTTTCTTATCGTAAACGGCTCCTGATAAAGTTGCATCTTCCAAATCGGCTCCAGTGAGATTTGCACCTGTCAAAATAGACTGGTCCAGATTTGCGCCTTTGAAACTTGCACCTTGTAACTGTGCATTTTTCAAATTGGCTCCTTGTAAAATAGCCTCTTTAAAAAACGCACCCTTAAGATTGGCCTCTTCTAAATTCGCATTACAGAGTAATGAGCGTTTTAGATTAGCACCTTCAAGACTTACAAATTTCAGATTTGCCCCAACCAAACCTGCACTATAAAGATCTGCATCTACTAAATCCATCCTCTTTCCATCTGTTTCACCCAGCAAGAAACGATTATGCAAATTTACAGCTTCCATAATTTCTTCGTATTCAAGTCTCATATTGCCATCCTTATCAGTGCGCAACAAACATTTGAAGTTATCAAGTTCACTGACATTAACCTCCGGATTTTTTCTTTTTTAGTTCAGTTCCAATACGGATTCCGAGCATTGGCAGCACGACCCTGTGAAGTAGTAAAACAAAAAGTGTTGCCAAGATAGAAAGCCCAAATATTGCCAAAGAGCTGGTCAGGTTATTCATTAACGATGGATCGACCAACATCACAATGGAAAGGGTCAGCATTAACATACCGCCGACCAGTTTCAACAGACGACCTTGTTTTTCTTCCAGCCGACTAACTTTTAAAGTAACAACTGCAGAAAAGAAAATTACCAATTCATCCAATTGATAGATCACCATATACAGCGAGAGCAATAATGCAAAAATTAGTCCAGAAATATTCTGTGAATTAAGAAGATTAACCCAGATCATTGGGAACCCCGCAGTACAAGAAAACTCCACCAAAGATACACCCGCAGCCAAGACTATTGTTGCGCCAACGAGCCCCCAAAAAGATTGACTGGCATCAACCACGGAGCGCATTTTCTTAAACAATCCAGATTTCTTATCTTCTGCGATGGTAAAAGTAAGTCCCTCTTTGTACCAGAAATAATCTTTGATGTTTACCAGTGCAAAAAAGAGAGCGACGATTGCGACCAATGCCTGGATCCATCCCAGGTAACTGGCTATTTTCAAGATGCCGAAAAGTCCTGCAATAAATAATGCGTAGATAATGGCAGTTACTGATAGAAAGATAATTCCGATTGTAAATACTTTTTTTCGAGATCCAGTATGCAGGGTTAACGCAATCAACATCGAAAGCACCCAAAGAGAACAAGGGTTAAAACCATCGACAAAGGCAATCAGCACAGTGCTGAAAGCGGCTGATTTTGGTGCCAAATCAACCCTTCCAAAAAATGGAATGTCAATCGATTGGGATTGAAGCAATGATTCTGACTGTGCGGTTGGTACAAGAGTTACTTCTGCAATTGCCGGTGTTGGTGTCGCGGTCTTGGTGATTATCGTTGGGGTTGGTGGTTGATTTGTTAACCTATCAATCGTAGACGCGACAGTCCTGTCAACTCCTTCAGCAGCATCAATGCATCCGTTTTGAGAACAATAGATGATGACATCAATTAATTGTTGATCTAATTCTCCACTGTAGCCCTGCACAAAATAGGGTCCGACAAATATTGTTGGAACGCCCAATTGCTCAATCTCATATTTTTCTGCCATATTAGCAAAAAAATGGAGATTATCTTGATCATTGTAGATTTCAAAACTTTGATAAATTACATTTGGATAATTTGTTGGTAAACTCTCCAAGAAAGGTTTTGCTGCAGCGCAATGCGGGCATCCATCTCCCCAGAATAAATAGACATAGACCGGATTCTCCGGTGCAGGTGTCTGAGCCTGCACCGGAGTAGTCCAGAAAACCAAACCTAAAACAACCATCTGTAGGAGTGTAAAGATTAGGTTTTGTTTTATTACTCTCATTTCCAATTTACTCAGTGCAGCATTTCAGTATGATCAATGAGTTTTCCATCAATAAACGCTTGAACTGCTGTATCAATGTCGCTTAGATCGGTTACAACAGGTTGTATGTTTAATTGACGCATACTTTCATATGCTCCCATGCCCATTCCTCCGCATAATAGTGCTTTGCAATCCGCAATGGCCTGTGCCATACTGACATGCTTATTATGTGAAGCAGAATCCATTCCATGACCTGCGCCATGAGCTTCTTCAGAGTGTGCCTGGTTCTGGAAGTGATTGTGACCCATCTTTTCACGCATTTCGCGGTTAACGATTTTGCCCTCTTCAATTGTCAACACTAAATAATATGGCGCCTGGCCAAAATGCTGACTGATAGTCTTGCCATCATTTGTGATTGCTGCAATTTTCATGGAAATCTCCTTTTTCATTGTTTCAACTGAAAAATGTCTTCCACCTGGTTCTTCGCGTCCATCAGATGGAAAAAGTGTGAGTAAAACTTCAGCGGTTTCTTCTGCTGTATTTTCCCAACAGTGGGGAAGATGTGCTTCAAAAACCAGGCTATCGCCTGCATGTAGAATGTACTCATTCTCTTCAATCTGGTAGCGGATGGCGCCTATCAGGCAATAGACAAATTCGTAACCCGTATGAACAATCATCCTGTCACCGCTTCCCATCCCGGGTTTGATTGTCACCACGAAGGGTTGTACGGCGTTTCCTGTAAAGTCCTTGCCCAAGTTCTGCATTTGGGTGCTGCCAAAAGCTGCCTGAGGTCGACCTGCTGCTGAAGTAAAAACCACACGCTTTTCTATAGGTTCTGATTCAAAGAATGCCGAAATGGGTATATCCATTGCAAGAGCTAATTGCTGGAGCGTGCTCACCGATGGAGATGATTTGCCATTTTCAACCAGGCTCAATGTATTAATATTCAAACCACTTCGTTCAGCTAAAGCCCTCAACGAGAACCCGTGTTTCGTTCGCAAGTCGCGTAATCTTCGTCCTACCAATACTTCCGCGGGGGTATGATCTCCGGCAGTCAAATCCATGATAATTACTCCACAGTAAATTCAATGGGGGTCAAGTTATGAATATTGTCAGATATTGGGCAGCGTGCATCCACATCCTTCAGAAAAGCTTCTTTCTCTTCCTGACTCATATCTGCATCAATTTTTGTGTGAACGCGAATTCCAGTGAACCCGGCTCGCACATCGGTGCTTTTACCCATCAATACATCGGTGTCCAATTCACCTTCGACATGACACTCAATTTGTCGCACGGGTAATCGGCGTTGTTTTGCTACAATGTTACCGATGGTAACGATACAACCAGCCAAAGAAATGAAAAGATACTCCAAGGGGGTAGGGCCTGCATCTGTTCCTCCACCTGCTTGCGGTTGATCAACAATCGCAATGTGCTGCCGTGACTTCGTTTCGATCTTAAAGCCATCAATTTGTACTGCATCTACGGAAGCTAACTTGCTTGGCATTATTCACCTCGTTGAAATTTGATACTAAAATTATAGTACAAATATTGATTAATGCAAAGTAAATATACCAAAATTACTATAATTGAAACAGCTCATTCTACTCTATATTTGCCTATTGACATTAATAGAATAGAGAGCTACACTGGTATTAAGAAAAAGCAAAGGAGGTAATAAAAAATGCCAAGACATGGAAGAGGATGGGCAATGGGAAATGGGGAGGGTCAAGAGAAACGACACTCCTCCTTGACTGTGTCTTTATTGGAACCTGCTTTACTGGTACTGGTAAAGGGAGAGCCAAGTCATGGATACTCGCTGCTTAATGATTTAGGAGAAATGGGCTTAAATACACTTCACCCAAGCGTCGTTTACCGAACTTTACGAGAAATGGAAGACCTTGGGTGGATTCAATCTGATTGGGAAACTGATCAGACGCAAGGCCCCCCTCGCCGGACATATCATTTGACGGCGCTAGGAGAAGAAGCCTTGCAATATTGGAAGCAGGAATTGGCAAGAACGAATGAGATCACCCTGCAATTGCTTAAGAAAGTGTAAATAGGCTGAAAGGAGATTGATATGCCTGCAAGAGATGGAACTGGACCTTTGAGTCAAGGATCACGAACAGGTCGAGGTATGGGAAATTGTGGAACGACCGGTGTTAACACGGGGCGGATTTCAACTACAACCCCAATGTTTAGCGGTCCATTTCACTGGGGCGGCCGGGTGTGGGATTTTACATTTGGCCGTCTATTTGGTCGCCGGCATACAAACCGGATCAATAGACGATAATTCATAACTTGTGAAAGGAGAATAATATGCCCAGATTTGATGGTACTGGACCAATGGGTACGGGGCCTAACGGCAGAGGAATGGGTCCTTGCGGAGGAGGTCAGTCGCGGGGAAGAGGACGTGGCTTTGGCCGTGGTAATTTTGGCTGGGATATGGGGCAGTCTACTGCTCCTCAACCTGAGACAAAAGAAGTGATGGAGCAACGCAAGACCTGGTTGGAGAAACAATTGGCTGCGATTAGCCAACAGTTGCAGGATATGGATAAAAAATAGGGGCTTAATTTATGAACCTCTGAGTAGATCAATTGATAAATGATCTACTCAGAGGTTATTTCTGTTGACCTTTATTCAACGATCATAGGAAATTTATAGTCATTACTTTTTGTTATGCAACAATTATCGTTCTCCGAAATTTGTAAGGCGACGCGCTCAAATCCACATATATTACTCTACCTGTAGTTTTCGCTTATCCAGCAATTTGTGCGACTCGATATGCGGGTGAGAGCTGCAAGTAGGAATTCAAAGAGTCACTTCTCCGGCCTCATCTCGACAACAGTTCAAGGTTTATTTGATTTTCTCCCGGATTGTTTCGAGATTCTTTAGCGGTAAAGCTGTAATGTTCTTCATTACGGGGTATGTTTCATTTCCCGGATAAACGATCCAGAGATGTTTAAGGGATAATTCAGAAGAAGCAATCTGCATCGGAAGTGTCAAAGTGGGGGTTTCGTTAAACTTGATCTCAATGCCTTATCGGTTTCCCCCGGACTGAAAGACCAGATCGAGTTCAGCGCCGGCATGCGTACCCCAGAAATATTCCGCATTGGGATGCAGGATTTGAAGCGCTTGCTCTAACACAAAACCTTCCCATGAAGCACCGACCTTGGGATGTCCAAGCAGGTTGTGTCCATTGGGAATATCCAGAAGTCTGTGCAATTACCCCGTATCGCGGAAAAAAATCTTTGGGGATTTGATCTGCCGTATGCCCAAATTCTCAAATCTACCTTGAAAAATCGGAGTTGCGATCCGATATTTCAAGGTCATGGTAGCTTATTCATGGTAACCGATTGATCGCTTGACCCTCCGTAAATAGGAGAAAGCTTCTTTTCCTTGCATTTTCTCTCTTTTTGGCAGCACCAAGTCCTATAGTTCGGACCTTGCGGCACAAGGAGTACAGAGCTTACCTTTGTATACGACTTACGTTCCGTCTTTCTGTTTTACTGCCCAGTCAATATCTTTCAGTTGGTAATTTTCAGCTTTAGTTCGATCCAACGCCAGTTTTGGAAGTAATAGAATGGTCCCGTCGGTATCAACTACAGCTTCAAGTAAATCACCTTCTTTGATCTTTGCTTTTTGCAGCGTGGAAGCAGGCAAGGTAATTTGTCCGTTCTTACCGACTTGCACAAATTCAGGCATGAAAAACTCTCTTTCTGACATCCTGAGTATTTGAATCTGCATACATTTCACAATTTATATAGTACTGATCGATGAGGTTATTAATCTGGAATGCGATCCAAATTCTTCCAGCTAATTAATGTGCCGGCACCGGTTTGCATGGATTGATCCCCACCGTAGACCACATATTCTTGACTCTCAGGTAAAGCTGCCAGGGATCGCCAGTATTTAAGATTCTCAAAATAACTGGTGGACATTGTTTTTCCGGATTTAATCTCAACCGCCGTAACCTTTTCACCATTTACCAATAAGCAATCTATTTCTTTGCCGTGGTTATCCTGCCAATAATATGGCTGACGGTTCTCACCCCGGTTGAAACTACGCTTGATGAACTCATTGAGAATCAAATTTTCAAATAGGGAGCCTTTCATGTAATGCAAATTGACTTGTTCTTGCTCGCGTATACCAAGAAGTGAACAGGCAACCCCGGTATCATAAAAATAGAGCTTGGGTGATTTTATCAACCGTTTATTGAAATTTCGGTGGTATGGTTGTAGACGATAAAGTATGTAAGAACTTTCCAAAATCGAAAACCACGATTTGGCAGTGTTGGGGCTGATACCGGCATCATTAGCCAGGCTGGCATTATTCAGTGGTTGCCCGATACGGCCGGCGCACAATTGCGTGAACTGGATGAAGGCATTAATATCCCCGATATTCTTGATCATGCGCACATCCCGATCCACGTAGGTCTGAATGTAGGATGGATAAAAATCAGTTGGTGGAATGGCTCGGTCGTAAATCCGTGGGTATTGACCTTTGAAAATCAGGTTTTCGTAAGAATCTACCAATGGTTCAAGTTCTTGTAAGGAGAATGGTAGTAAATGCAAGACTGCGGTGCGACCAGCCAGGGTTTGGCTGATTTTTTCCATTAACAAGAAGTTTGAGGAACCGGTCAGAATAAATTGAATCTGGCGGTTTTCATCCACAATCCGCTGGAGATATGAGAATAATTCAGGGGTATTTTGGATTTCATCCAGGATCACGCCATTGGGGTAATTGGAAAGGAAACCACGCGGGTCGGTCAGCGCAATCTGCCGGATATCAGGCTCCTCAAGGGAGACATAGGGCAAGTCAGGAAAAGTGGCTCTGACTAGGGTAGTCTTGCCAGACTGACGAGGACCGGTGAGCGTGATTACCTGGAACTTCTGCGCCAGAGAAGTCACTTTGGAAGCCAATGTTCTTTCTATCATTAATAACGCTCCGATTGAATATGGGTCAGTCGATCTGATAATTTATATCTCCATTATAACAACTTTGTACAATAATGCAATTGAAATGCATAATTGTACAAACAAGTTGTCCCTGCCGGAATGATTTGCGGTTAATACTTGAAAAAGTAATACAAATGTATTACAATAGATTAAACAAAGGAGCTTTATGCAATGCCTATAAAAAACTCATCCACTAAAGCAGTTCGTTCGTTTCGACTAAGTATCGAATGTGTCCGTCAATTGAAAGATCTCTCCAGCAATATGGGACGCAGTGAAGGGGACGTAGTAGAGGTTTCAATCGACCGAATGTATCGAGAGGAATTGAGGTTTGGAACCTTGATGATCGGTGAAGGCCAGAAACCTGAAGATAACTACAAGGTTGGAAAGCAATAGGGGTAAAGATGATTGCGGGATTTATTCACTTTATTTGGAAAGTGATTTGGAATTCAACTGTGATCCTTGTCTGTGCCGGCCTGGTCTTTATCGGTTTCAAGGCTAATCAACCCATGTCTGTTTCAGATGCTCCACAAGGGATGACCTATATCGAATTCATGCAAGATCGAATCGAAGCTGCCAAAACGGTTGAACCTTCAAGATGTGGCTGGGGAATGATGCTTTCGCTCGCAGCGCTTGGCCCGATCTATAGTGTGGTGTACACGGCGGTGGCGATCAACCCTGAGAGTACTATGGCCAAAATGACTGCACCCGACCCAGATATCCCGAAGGGAGTCGAAGGAGCCAAATGGTACGAAGTACCAGGAATCTGGTGGGGTGTCTTGGAGCGATTATCGTGGACGATGCTTGGGAAGCCAACCAGCACGGGATGTCAATTTAGGGCTGTTGTATATTGAGTTACAACGGTATTTTCAATGAAAGAACCAGTGCGACAAATGATTCCCGAAAATTTTGAGGATAGATCCTTGGAGGTTTAAAGATTTTATTCTAGGTTGTAAAAAAAAAGATTGTTGCTTATAAATCCATAATTATGAATTTTCCATCTGGAGATTCTCTATGAAAGCCAAATCGCAAATACCAGTTCATTAATCGATCAAAGTTACAAAAACTTTCAGGAGTTACTATTGCCCCGATCTGATGGTTTTTTTCTTGCCGCGCATAAGAAATTATCCAAAGTAAAATTTTGGAACCTAACCCTTTACCTCGATGTTGTTCGCTAATTATTAGATCACAAATTTCGAGTACATCTTGCTTCCAATAAATTCGGACAATGCCACAACATCTGGCATTTTTTCCGATGATTATTTCTGCAGGTCTACTCTCTTCTAAATAAATCCAATAAATTGATCCTTCGTTAGAAATGATTGACATGGCATTTGAACATGGATGGATGTTACACCACCGATACTTTAAGTGATTAATCCAAGAAATATTATTTCTCATATTGAGTATCAATTTTCTAAGATGGTTCATTCAGGTTGTATTTCTTTTCAAATTCACTTAACCATGCAAATTCCCCCAGCTCTTTATAGGATACGATTAATTGTTGAATACTAACGGAATGAACCCTTTTACGAAGTTCCTTTGGAATAAATGTTACTAGAAAAGACATCAATCCAACTTCGTTCGGAGTTTCTCCGCAATAAAAAGTGGGATTCCGTTGATCGTGTAGAAGGACAAAATCCCCTCCAGATTCAAGTGCGAAAAGGACTTCCCTGAAAAACTGGTAATATATCGCAAGCGGACAGATTGGTCCTGTCCACGTTGGGTTATCCAAAAAACCATATTCCTCTAAAAGTAACCAATATTTCCGACCCAAATGATGTAGGTAGCAATTCCTAAAGTTCTTAGCAGGATTACTACCATTGCAATCTCCAGCTGCAAATACCGAACAACCGCCAAATTCATGTTCAACTAATTTCGATTCGATGAACAAAGACTGTTTATTGTCTTGACCATGGATCACTAAATCTATTGATGTCGGTTGACCAGAGTCTTCATTAAAAATTGACCGGTTTTCGTGTTCAAATCTTGCAGTAACATTTTCTCTGGGCCAGATAATTCCATGTTTCTCAAAAGCAGATTTGAGAGGAGAAAAATCGTCTTGAATTATCAACGGACCAATTAAGTTAAAAAGCATTGCCTGGCTGCTCAATCCGTGATGAATATACTTATGGAGCGGAAAACCCTCGTTATTCTTTTGTCTTACGCCCCGTTCATTTTGGATGAAACGTGTAACTTCGGGGAGGATAATATTATTTGGCCAATCCTCCCATTTCTCTAATAAATAAGGGATTCGATTGTTTACAGTAAATTTCTTTTCCGCAAACCAATTCGCGTTTGATTGGCGAAGTTGAGCTTCAAATTCCTTATGGCGAGGATAAGGCCAAGATTGCGCATTATACCGATTGCTATTTGCCATTATTTACCATTCCAATTCCACCTCATAATGCTGATCATGAGCTTCTGAAGTCAATCTTTCAGCTGTGATTTTCGCGATTTATTTATCATCCATGTAGCAGATATTTCTCTTAGGTTGAGCAAGCTCTGATATACCAGACCAAAATTCTATATCAATTGGAGTTCTTGGGTGGGCAGCCATCAGTCCATCACAGATACCGGTAATGAAGTTATCCAGATCTCCATTTTCAGGAGCTGCATAAAGTCTCAAGCAAAGATGGATTAGGCCTGTGGTAGGGGATCTGCCATTCATTGCCTGAACCGCCGCAATTCTAAGATTCTGTAACCTTTCGATTTCAATTCCTTTTCGCCACATTGAATTGGCTCCATCTTTCTTTGGAGGAAGACCGGCTACCTTGATTGATATTTTCATTATTCTTCTTTTCGATTTTTAGAGTCAATGAAATCAATATGGTCAATTTCCATAGGAGAAATCGCTTCATTAATATCTCGGCGGAACACAGTAAACGCTTTTCCTTCTTCTCCAGCCGATTTCTTTGACCAGGTTCCCCAAGGTGGATTGGTGTCAAAATTCGCACTAACCAGCAACCGACGGCTTTTTTTACCTGTGAAGCATACGGGAGTTGTGATTTCAGCTAACTTTGACCCAACAATCGAAACCCAATCTGCTTTTAGTTTTTCAATTGCATTGTCTATTGCTTCTTTTTCAGGTTTTTCTCTGGGATTATAATTCCAAAATTCAGAAGGGCAGGAATAGCTTTGCATGGAAGAAACAAAATAGGATTGTTTATCGGTAAGTTCTGGAATCAAATGAGAGAGATCCATCTCATTTGCCCATTGTTTCGTTGCTTCCCATACCGCATTTTTTTCGAAATCACCACTAAAATTCCACCCACCTAAAATTAATGGTGTTGGGGGAGGTCCTTTACCTCTCGGATTTTGTTTCCATGCACTCAATAAATCCATAAAAACTTTGTTCCAAGTATCCGGCATTGGGCACACAAATATTTCATTCATTGCATCCTCAAGGGAGACTTACTCTGGATTAATTATTCCACTCTAATAACTCAAATGCATTTTCATATTTCGCGAACCGCGGGCGGGGATTCGTCTTTTTACTTCCTGCATTCGCGAAGGTGATACTATACTTGCCTTTGTTTTTTCCATCTTTGTTTTGATGGGCTTCTTCGACCAATTCAATAGATGGAATGATCCAATACATATTTGCAGATTCTGAATAGAAAATATAGTAGAAATTTTCCCGTGGAGAACGAACTTCCATGGCTGCAAACAGACCTGGATTTTTTGCATCAAAAGATCGGGCTTTTATTTGGATATCAAGATATCGGAGCTTGCCGTCTTTTTCTTGTCGAATGACGCAATCGATTTGTTGATCATCAACCAAGGTCATGTAAACATCATGACCTCTTCGGAGCAACTCAGCCACGGCAATGTATTCCTGTCGTTTTCCAAAGGATGCTGAAGAGCGAAACCTCTTTTTTTCACTGTTTTGATTCTGAGGTATCGTTATACCTTTGGGATTTTCGTCAGAAGCTTTTTCTTTTTGTTGATTATCCTTAGTATCCGTTTTTATTGAATTTATCAGATACCGGTATTTTTCGGGAACATCAGCAGCATCAGGTTGATAGGGATCATTTTCGCGTCCATGATTAGGTTGGTCAACGCCGTGCTTAAAGGTTCTATAAATTCCGTGTCCAGTCCTCCAGAGATAGTTGCAGCCAGCTTCGAAATTCAAAGGGGCATTTGCAACACATCTGCTTGTTATGTGGGTTTGAATTCCATGCTGAGTATCATGAAATTCTCGCTCAATGAAGTTTCGAATATCCGTTGGAGTAAATGTTCCTTGGCTCTGCTCAAGGATTCTAGAAGCAATAAAGACCTCAACATGGATTTTCATAATTTCACCTCGTCATTCTAGGGTATAGCTGAGAGTTCCTTCTCTTAGGTATTTGGCGTATCTTACATATTGATATTCAAGATTCGCAGCTTCTAATTGGTCAATCCAAATTATTAAATTCTTGCTAATACCTTCAATTCCACGTAAACCCTCAAGCGATGGCGTTTTCTTAGAAATTATTTTGGCAATTTCGTCGTTCAACTTATAACGAGTCTTGTTATATCTGATTGAGGTTTCGATGCTCAATTTATACTTTTTCAAGAGCTGGGAAACTAATTTTAGTAAGGTTGTTTTTTGAAGATCATATTGGTCAACTTTTATGTGACTAATATATTTAGAAGGAATTAGGCCATTCTTGAAACGGCAATTAATTTCAGGACTTGTTGCTCTTGAATTGTTGAAATCTTTTTGTAATTGCGATGAGAATTTCACATATTTTCGCTGATGAATATTTTCGTCTCTTTTTGAATAAACAAACAGTTTATTAAATTCAACTAAGGTTGATATAGATTCATTTTCTCTTTTGAAATCTGCTGATCCTGCCGATCGAAGTGTAATGCTAACGTCATCTGCTTCAAGGAGACTTCTGGGATCTACCTCTAACAAGATCGGGCCATAAGGGTTTGGGGTCGCTCCATGTCCATCCACAAATGTTTTTCCAAAATCAGTAAAATTTAGAAATACTTTATCCCATACATCATTCTTCCTATCCGTTTCATCAGTCTCGAATGTCGTAAATTTTAGGCCAGAGGATGTCAATTTCTCTCTTGAAGGAATTCCTCCCAATTCTAAATAAGAACAAAAATCAACTAGCTGGCAGGCATGATATAGAGTAACTTGACGCTCAAGTAAATTATCAACCAATTCTTTAATATTGGCTTTATCGGTGAACATAAGGCTCCTATGATTTAGAAAAATGAAAGTTGAATAGTTTCTTGATCTTTCTCATGATTTGTAGAAATGTGGGATTGTAATTGTTCCCCCTTTTCAAAAAGCTCTTCAAATAAGCGGGGTTTAATCTGCATCCACAATTTCTCAGCTTCGAATCGAGATAAACCTATCTTGTATAAGCGCCAATCCATTTCTCTTTTCCACCAGGGGGAGGGTAACATTTCATTTTCAACAGCACTTGAAAAATAGAACGATATCCAAGAGACTTTTCTTGCATTAATTCCCACTTTTTCAGCAACTTTCTTGATAGCTTGTTTTCCTTCTTCAGTATGTTTATCTATTGCAATCCAAAATGGGAAATCGTTTTCGCTGCAGATAAGAGAGGTGCACTTTTCGATGGTTGGAATATTTTCCATCGTGGCTAAATAGGCAGCTGCCTGCATGAAAGCTCGATCCCAGGGCCAACCTGCACGTTTGAACGAGGCATATGCTTTGTCAATTAACATTTCTTTCTGAGGTTGGTTTTGCACATTGTCTTTCATTCTTTGCCAAAACCCTTCTGGTTTCTGGATCGCTTCTGCTATATCTTGAACAGGTTGAAAAGATGATGAATTTGTGAAATCAGATGAATCTCCTTTTGAGAATTCATAAGACAATGACCCTAGTCCTGCAGCATCTTTTTGTTTTTGAGAAATTGCTGTTTCAATTAAGATTTGCGTAATTGACTCAGTATTTAATTCCTTGTCAAGCAATATCCCCAACGGCCAGCTCTCCTCAAATACGATAACTCCTGTTCGACTGACTAACCATGGGGTATCTCCCACTTCAACCAGATGATTTACCACTTTAGGTATGAGCGATATGCACCCTCTACGGACTGCTTTTTGTAGAAGTGACCGACAATTCTGGTGAGTATATGGGCTAACTTTGTGTACCGTCATTATCCAAGGGTCTAATAAAATTTGTTATTCAGGAAAATTTGGCCACAACAAGGCAGCAGCAAAGATACACATCAAAATCCGTGCATAGTGTGTTTTTGGATAGGCATTGTCGTGAACAATCTTGTTGCGTTCTTTTCTTATCGTATGGGCATAATCACGTGCTTCACTCGAAAGATAATCCGCATCAGATGCCTGGTTGATAAGGTCGCTTAAGCTGACTTCGTTATCTTTACAATTAAGCATTTGCTTAAGTTCTGTTGACATTTTATTGTTTATATCCAATAAAAGATCTAAACCAATTTTATTTTGATCAATTATCTTGCAGAACTTGGGGTCATTACTCGTGGCTTCTTTTGCTCGTTCTTTGATGAAGATTTCAATATCTTGCGTTTGAGTTTTTTGATTTTCTAAAAGTTGTCGTAATCGGGTTGCTTGTTCTTGTGATTCAGTATTTTGCTTCTTTAACTCAACAATTTCTGCTTCTTTATTTTCCATTTGTTGCGCCATGATAACGATCTGGGTATTCAAAACATCGATTTGATCAACAAGTTCCTGCACCTTTGGCTCTTCTTTGGATTGCACGCTTGTTGCCATCTGTTGAATAGTTTGTTTTATCTCCTGCAAATCCTTTTTTAACTGTTCGTTTTCTGCTTGTTGTGGAATCGACTTTTGAGGAATTGGATTTACTTTGGGTTGCTGCACCATGATTTGAATGTCATCTTCGCCAAATTCGGCAATAAGATCTTCATATATTTTTTTAGTTTTTGGATATACCCATACAGATCGATTGGGGTCCCACGTCCTTGGTACTATTTTCTTAGCTCGTTCTTTTTGGGTAATGGGGATGGATAGAAGGTAGTTTGTATCGGTTTCCTTGATGACGATCATGATTATTCTCCATCATTTAATTATTGTAATCCGGTAAAGCGGATTTCACTATTTACTTAATTCTTCGGTTGTCTTACTTATTCCCATTTCCGCAAACCTAGCTCAAATAGATGGTTGTTATTCGGGCTATCTACAGCAAATATGTGAGAAATACTTTTCCCTCGTAACGATATTTCCCGAACAATACTTCCACCCTCATGTGCATGGATTATCAATACCTGATCACAAATATCCATTACAAGCTTATTGCAAATTTCCGAAGTGTTCTTTGTGATTCTTTTTTCAGCAATAGGAAAATCGGGCGCAATAATTGTCAATTGACCACTTTCTATGCGCGGAAGAAGTTCCTTTGGAATTCGATATGTCTCTATTGTTTTTGCCAAACAGTGGATAACAGGTTGACTCCCTCGTAAAAGAATTTTAAAAATATCTTTCTCCATGGATGAATGAAACCCACTTACCACTGTGATACCTTGATCACGAATTTGCTTCGCCGCGTCAAAACCTTTTAAGACCAAATCTCCCGGGCAACATTGTGAGCACATGATGCCCAATAGATTTTGATTCAGATTGTTGAGGTCTCCAATCGCTTTCAATGGATGACCTCTCAGGTCTATTCGCTGAATTTCAGCATTAGGTTTAGGCATACCTATCTTTCTTCAACTTGCCAATCGTTGAGTGTGAGCCCTGATCTCGTGATCAATGTCCGGCAATACCCCTTTATTGAAGCTGCAGAGAGGTTCACATTCATATACCAGCCATTGGTCAATTGCCTGTTTGCCACCGGAAAAGGATCTTTAGAAAGATACGAAGTCATTGAATTAGCGATTTCATCAAAATTGTCGACGATTTGGATGATCGCTTCGGTTGTTTTCTCAGCCACATCGCGCCACGAGTCGACACTTAATCTTGACCGAGAAATACCAGTCGAACTGGACTAGTACCAGCGGCTGTTCTCGGTGCAGGAATTTCCCCAATTGCCGGCCAGATCTCCAGAATATTTGATAACAGGGTTTTTGCCCTGGTTTGAATTGCCAGGTCATTCCAACAGGGGATTGGTTGTTGGAAGTATTGATGATTCATAAGCAGTGCATGTTCAGCCAACATGGGTTGTTTACGTGAAAACGGTAAATTGGAAAGATCACCATTCCATTCTGATGTCACCAGGGTCAGATTCCCAAGGGTATGCAGGTATTGGTCAAAAATTATGTTAAAGTTCTCTCCGATATCTGTTTTCCATTGATCACTGGGAGTTTGGGGAAGGATATGTTCAATAGTTGGCTCACCATCCAAAACCGTATAACCACCCCGATTTTCACGAAGCGATAGGTGTTTGTTGATGGTTTCCAATACAAGAGTTGTTTTTGCGCGTGTCGGACTGCTATTATCATAAAGACGTCTGGTGATGCCCTTTTGATTTACCGCATAATCAGCGGGATAATTTCGTTGCAATAAAACTTCTTTCAGAGAGGGGATGAAGTTACCAGCATCAATATCTTTCCATAATGCAGGGAACACTTTATTAAGATAATTGGTCGGCTCGCCAGTGAGGTACCTGCGCACCATATAGTTTTCAAGGATCTTTAGAGCTTCGAGAAATTGGCTTCTATCAATCGCTTGTTCATTGTATGCATCATAAAGTGCAAGCAGGAATGGATAGCCCGTGGAGAACTCAAATACGTTCAACCTCTCTAATTCTTTTCGGATTTCGAGATCCCCCTCATGTTCTGGGCGTAAAAACCGATCATAAAAGACTGCAAATCGCTGCAGGGTGATGACTTCCTGCTCAAAAAGCACCGGTGTGCGAAAATCTGCTTCGATTCGATCGCGAAAGCGAGCGTAGACGTGCTCCTCATTCCCCAATACACCATTACGAAATGCCAGATAATGACGCAGAAAAGCCGTGAGTTCGCCTAAACGTGATCTGCCCACCTGTCTTTTTTCCTGAAGAAGGTCCTCGATCTTGGACCAATGGTTCTCAAACACTTCAGGTTGACGGGCTTCTGGCAATTTCATGGCGATGTAATTGCGGACCAGGTCTGCCTGAGTGAGGGGTTTGCCTTTGGCGTTGAGGCTTTCAAAAATCTGGTATGGTTTTTCTTCATTATTTAGGTTTATAAACACGACTTGCAGACAATTGATGATCACCAGGAATAAGCGATCAATATCCAACTCGCCATTTTGCAGCCTGGTTGATAATTCTTCAAGGTAAAACACGTATGCAGGGGATATTCGGCTGCCATTAGCTGCTTCTTGCGAAAAAACGCCATTAATGATCGATAAATAAGTGCTTCGATCTCCATATTTTGACGTAGGCAGCAACTTGAATTTATATTCCCCTGTCTCATCTGGATTGGTGATATATTTTCTGATCTTGTTGTACTTATCCGGGTGGTTGGGCTTGATGATCTCTGCCAGTGCACAGAGGATGAGGGTGATGGTGGTCAGGCGCTGCTGACCGTCGACTAATTTAAAAACCGGTACTGTGCCGTGAACCATGCCTTCATTCACCACCACCAGGGAGCCCATAAAATGCTCCGGGGGCTTTTCTTCCCGATACAGATCGTAAAGATCGAGAATGTCATTGAGCAAGGTTTGCCAGTTCAGTTTTTCCCAGGCATACTCGCGTTGGAAGTAGGGCAGGCGAAAGTGAATATCCCCACCGTTTGAAAAAACTTTGGCAATCCGAAAACTATCAGCTTCCATGAAAAGATTTCCTTCCTTATAAAAGGAGTAGGGGGTTAATCGGATTCTTCTGCACTTGCCCCCATACGATATTTGAGATCATAATTGATGATGGAATCGAGTTCCTCAGCAGAAAATCCATAATGGTCGGAAATTGTTTTATCAATATTATCAATAATATATTTAGATTTTGAGGGATAAAAAGTTTGGGAAATACTATTAGCTCCGCCTTGGTGTCTTCGCATCTCATTCACACTATTTTCTTGAAATCCCATCATTAAGACAGATGCTAGATTACAAATTTGATTACGAGTGTCGTCATCGATTTGCTCAACGGAAAACGGAAAATTCTTAATGTCATAATCATAAAGATGTTGGTAAGATGAAAATGCTTCATAGTAAAGCCAAAATAGATTAGAGTTCAAAACTGCCAAAGAAATTTGTTTATATTCTTTATTTTGGAAACTAATATCACTTTGTGTGCTTGATTCCCCATCAATTCCGTTTTTCGAAAAATATGGCGTGAAATCTGAGAAAATTCTCCAATATAACCCACCCGTATTTCTATAAAACACTTTATATTTAGTGTGAATTGGAGATGTTAAATTAGCCAATCGGTCGTTTTTAGCGAAAAGTTTTGAAATTATTGGTAAAGTGTCAGAACCAACTTTTGGTATTACAAAATCTTCTGTGCGAAGATAAGAACAGTTCCCATAAGACAATAAACTAAAAACATGAGGTCGAGCTTCTTGATACCATTTCATGTATTCTGTGGAAAATAGCGCTTTTTCTTTTCCAGAGTTGGCAGCGATTAATATGGATAATGGAATATTCACGCCGTCAAATAATTTTGCCGGGCGCCAACCAAAATGACTAGTCCATTTAATCGAAAATCTAGTTTTAGTAAACTGAACAAGATCTCGCATTCCACGCGTGCAAAAGGCACTCATATGAACGATTAGTCCAAGTTTGCCTTCTCGTTTTAATAATTTTTCTGATTGTTCTAAAACATAAGCGTATAAATTGTTACAATCGAGTGTTTTAAAATTTTTAATTGAATAATCATTACGAATTTTAGAGTAAGCAACATACGGCGGGTTACCAATGATTACATCAAAGCCACCCTTTTGCATAATTCCGTAAAAATCAACAAGCCAATTAAATGGTTTATGTCTCAAATGCCATGGTGAATACTGTAGAGTATCTGGATCTATCCCATATGTTTTTGCTAACGCTCGATTCAACTCATTGTTGAGTTGGATCAACCTATTTTGAAGGGTTTCTTTATCCTGGTGGGTTACAACTCCTTTTTCCAATTGTTGTCGTTGAAATTGTAAATAGGATCGATTAGCAAGATCTGCTTCTTCCTCTATTCTTTTAATTTGGGCCTCTTCTTCAGGATAAAGCATGCGCATTTGCTGGCCATCGCTCATAAACGCTTGCCGCACTTCATCAATAGATGAAAACCCCACCAGTGTATTACCGGCTCGGATATTAAAATCAATATCCGGCAATGGTTCGATGTCCTTCCCATTTTCAACCTGGGCGATCAATTTAAGGAAGAGACGCAGTTTACAAATCTCCACGGCTTCTTCCATGATATCCACACCGTAAAGGTTATTGACAATGATCGATTTCAAAACGAAATAGCGTTCGTTGTGATGCTGTTCCACTTGGTCCAGCACCTCACGAAAGTCACTGAATTTTTCCGGCCGATGTTTTTCGGCGGATTGCTCCAGTTCGGTAACAAAAACACGCATGCGCTCCAGGCAGGCTTCATACAGCGGTTCCAGAATATTGAGCGCGGCAAAGAGAAACGCTCCCGAACCACAGGTGGGGTCAAGCACTTTGATGCCGCGCAGGGCTTTCCAGAAGGCGCGCAGTAATTCCGGCCCTTCACTGGCTTCCACCACATCCTGTGCAAATTGCTCTATGTCCAGGTTGTATGTGATCAAGTCGTTGACTTCATGAATTTCACCTGTTCCAAGTTTCTGAACCAGGTCTTCATAACGCGTTCGCCTTGCCACAACTTCTCGCCAGGTCTCTGTAGGAAGAGAAAAATCTTCAAGCGCTGCCTTGTTCCAGTCTTGTCGTTTGGATACATCCTCAATCCCAGCTTGAATTTCAGCCGGAAGAGAAAGGTCGCAGCCTTTTTGGATGGATGGGAAAATATAGCGCCTGGGGTCAGAGGACAAAAGACGCCAAACGGATTGCTCCCCCTTGAATGCAATGGCACAATCTTTTTGGGCCTGGTCAAGCAAATAGGGCAGGATAGTCGAACGGCTGATATACCCGGTGATGTCCTCTTTGGTGTAATATGCTCCCATTTCTTTCTGGTTAATGTATTTTTCAAAAATATAGCCCAACACATCCGGGTTGATCTCACTGTCGTTGCGCAGCGGACGCTCATCCAGGTGCCAGCGGTACTGGTCAAAGAAATCAAACACGCGCTCAAAGGCAGCGTCTGATATTTGGATCTTCTTTCCATAGGCGATCTCAATTTGGTGCTGCTGGAAGATGCCGCCATTCAAATAGGGGACATCTCCCAAAAGCCTTTTCATTTCTGGCTTTCGCTCGTCTTTGTTCATCGCAAAACCCTCAAAAAAGAGGGGGCAGAGAAAGTCGCTGTAAAAGAGGTCTTGTCCTTTACCTTTACTTTCAATCAACTTTGAGCGGAGATAGTTTTCGTCACCATTTAGGAATTGTTTCTTTTGGATGAAATATACAAACATTAACCGGTTCAGGGTGACCGAGACATACCAACGCTGCATGCCTTCATCAGGAATCCCCTTCAGGAACCGCATGAAAGCGGCGTGTTCTTCTCGAAAACGATCATAAAAGCGGCGGGTGACTCGCTCAACATCAAACGTAGCCCTCACACGGCTCGCGACATCGATAATCCCCAGACTTTCTTCCTCTTCAAGCGTAAAAACGAGCCCCTGGAGACGTTCCAGCAGTGCCTGGCCACTTTGCCCTTGATAATATTCATATTCACGGCTGGTGGTTGGGCGCCCAGGTTCACGCCGCACCCACTGCCAGACTTGTTTTGTGTAATCTACATTGGTAAAGATCAGAATATGTTCGTGGATCAATTTACGCAACTGGGTTTCGATTTTTCTTCGATCAGCATAATCCGGGATTTTTCCGGATTCCAGGGGTGAACAGATCAAAACGGTTAGTCCGCGCTTTTGAGCAACCGCAGTCAGGTGAAGCTGGTCGCCGTTGTATTGGATGTCTAGGTCGGAAGTGGGACGGTCCCACCCCATATCCTCAATGAATAGTTTCCGAAAGTTGGAGGTCTGCAAGTTTCGACGAGCGCGGTTAAGATCAAATGTCATCTTTTTCCCTCAATTTATTTATTAGATAACCCCAGTGAACATATGATTTGAGGATCCTTTTCTTCCTGTTCCTCGGTGACTATACAAAGCCGATCTTCACTCCTTAGGGTGACGACCAACTCAGCAAGTTGAAAATCCTGAATTCCACTGCGCAGCAGGCGGTTCAGTGTGTCTTTCGCGCCTTCGCGCAATGGGAAACGGTAAATATCATCGATCGTTTTCAATAGCTCCTGGCTTACAAACAAGGTGCCTTTGTTTTCATCCGCGAATCGTTTCAATCGTTCATATACTCTGAATCGCGCTCCGGAAGGCCGGCCTAACTGTCCACCTGTGGATTTTTCGTTGGTCAGGATCAGTTCAACACCTTTGCGGACCAGGTCATGATGATTTTCTTGACGGAGAATCGCCGGAGTATCTGGAGTGCATTCTGCAGCTCGCAGGATCTCCAACTGGCTCTCTGTGACGTTGTTTCCGTTTTGATCCACCCAGGCTAATGAATCGTTGCCTTCACCGGTTCGTGCGTAGACCAGTACTCCATTTGGATTTCGTGGTGGTGCAGAAACATGTTCTTTGGTTGAGAAAACCAGGGCGGGTAATTCTTCAATTGTTTTCCGTAAACCTGGATTCTGGGTGATGGCATTGTTCCAGATCTGATAAGCATAAGAGGAGAGATCAACTTCCGTATCGTCCTCACCATCCAGAATCCCAGCTTTTTCATTGTATAAATCTGCCACAACCCTATCGTTGAGATCGTCTTCAAAGAAAGCTTCATCCGTTCCAACGACTTCAGCGTTTTCTTTGAGTCTCTTCCTCACCCTGGCTCGCAGGCGGATGATCTTCTCAACCCCTTCGGCAGGCAAGAATGAATAGCACAGGATTTCATCTGACTTTTGGCCGATACGGTCAACACGACCAGCTCTTTGGATGAGCCGTACGATCGCCCAGGGTAAGTCATAATTTACGACAATATAGCCATCCTGAAGGTTTTGACCTTCAGAGAGTACATCGGTGGCAACCAGAACGCGAAGTTCTTGTTCGGGTCTAATTTGCCTTTCCACTTCATTTGCGATTGGGCTAAAGCGCAAGGCAAACGAAGTCGGATCATCTGCGCTCCCTTCAACTCCCGCCAGTTGTGTTACGCCGCTGTCTTTTAAACATTTCTCAAGATAACGAACTGTGTCTGCAAATTGTGTAAAAATTAGGATTTTTTTATCAGAATGGGTTTTATTGACCAAATCCAATAACTTTAAAAATTTTGTGTCTTTTCTCCAATTCCATTCATGGCATTGCTCTAAAACCTGGATTAAATTTTGAGCATCTTCTCTCAGGTGTTTTTTCAGAGAAGGAATGAAAAACCCGCTGTTTAACCAATCAAATCGCTTCTTGTAAGTTCTTGCGTAGGACTCATAGATTTCTTTGGCTTTTTTCTGATAATCAGTTTCGATTCGGACACCACTGGCAAAATTCCCGGCAATGGTCTCGTCTACCATTTCCTCTGGGAGTTCGTCTTCGTTAGGGATATCAAAGAAATTCGTATCTTCGATATCTGCGTCGTTGAGTCGTGTATCCAAGAGACCAACATCCTGTGTCCCGATAGGCAATGGCAGGTCGTTCTCCAGAGCATGCAAAAAAATGTAATTTCGCAGAATATGGCGCTGAACGGACTCCAGGAACACTTCACCGCTGCTTTCCATGCGTTTGAATAGGTTTGTTCTGCAAAAGCCCATCAAACGTTTTCCGGCGCGAGACAGGTTATCTAGAATTTCTTTCTCGCTTTTTGATGCCTGGTTTACGATTCTTTCATTGATGTAGTTCCCCAGCCCATATCTCGGTAGGTTAAGATTGTTGATTGTGTCAACTATATCGTCGGAATACAGCCTGGCATATTGATCATTCGGGTCTGCGTCATTTACCTCAAACTTAACTGTTTTAGGGATGCGGGTTGGAAAATAGGAACGACTGCCATCATCAAGCGTGAGAAAGCGTCTTCCAGAATCAGGATCAAGTTCGGCGTAATTCTGAATGATAAAGCTGCGTGTTCTGCGAACCATGTAAAGCCGCATCAGTTCACGCCAGTCGTCAGCAAATTCACTTTTTTCAAAAGCGGCAAGTGTACGTGGAGAGCATTGAAATTTCCGAATGAATTCAGTTTCTCCCAGCTCTCGAAGCAGCTTTTCTGGTTTTACTCCGAGTTCCTTATCTTCTGGAACAAACAGCCTGAGCTGATTAGAGAGATCCAGATAGGTTTTATTGTAAGGGGTGGCCGAGAGAAGGATACACCGGCATTCGTTTTTATCAATGTATTCGCGAATGATTTTATAACGCTTTCCTTCTCTGTTGCGCAGATTGTGGCTTTCGTCAAGAATGACCATTCGGTAGCGCTTCAAATTGGGCAATACTTGTTGCACACGGCTGACCGAAACTACTTTTGCCCTCATCCGGTATTGTTCTTGATATTTTTCCCACATGCTGACAAGGTTCTTGGGGCAGAGGATTAAAGTTTCGAAGTCCTGATCGTCTTCAAAAATCCGGGCGACGGCTGTAGCCATAAGCGTTTTACCCAAACCAACCACATCGCCGATCAAAACACCGCCGCGCTTATTGAGGTGATGTGCTGCGATTTTCACCGCAGCCGTTTGAAAAGCAAACAATCGATTGCCAAAATCCTTTGGAATGCGAAATTCATTCAATCCCGCCCGGGCTTCCTGTGAAAGGTGGTAAGCCATTTTGATATAAATTTGGTATGGAGGGATGATATCTTCTCTTGCCCAACTTTCTTCAATAATTTTCGCTAATTCCTCTGAGATATCAACGGTTCCCCAATCATCCCAACGATCATCGAACCATTTCGATAATTTCTGGCTGGCGTCGCTATCTAGGACATCCACATTCAATTCCCCTTGAGCAGAAAGACCCGCCAGGGTTAGGTTGCTGCTTCCAACGTATCCAATAATCGGATTGAAAGTGTCATTTCGGAAAAGCAGATATAGTTTCGCATGCAAAGGGTGTTGAAGGAATAACTTAACGATCACTTTTCCAGCTCGAATCTGGCTGGCTAATCTGCGAAGGGAAACCTCATCCTGGTTTGAAGGAGCTCCTATCGTTAATTGATTTCGAAATTCTTCAGCTAATTTCTTTTTCAAGCGCAGTTTTGTTGAGTTATCCAATTCACCTTCGGACTTAATAAATTGATAATAAGTGCGAAGTTCGTCTTGAGGTAAACGCTGCATGCCAACTAAAAGCCGAACGCATTGACCATCACAACCAGTCCAAGAATCAATGTGCTCTCCAATTTCGTTCCAACCTCGAAGATTAAAATAACCAACGCAAAAATCAGCTCGGTAAGAAGCATTTAATGCTTCTCGGAGGTCTGGAAGAAGGTGTAAGGCAATGTTGTCAAATATTCTAGGCATAATTTAGATTCCTATCGTTGAATAGCACCTTAGTTGGCAGCGGTTTGACTATGAATTTCTCTTTGTTTTATCCAATCCAGGATTTTCTCTCGTCTGAATCGCCAATGTTTCCCCACCTTGAATCCAGGAAGTACTTTGTCTTGGGCAAGTTTGTAAATTGTTGAAAGAGGAATACGTAAGTAATTCGAGACTTCTTCAGCCGTCCAGAACTCATCCATCTCGGCCATTTTCCCTCACTCTCATTAACCAATTATTATCACAGATACTCCAATTATTATAGCAAAGATAGAAAAATGTATATTCAAAACTTCTTTGAAGTCGTAAACCTAAAAGTAATTTAAGAATCCAAGACAGATTTGTAATCCACTTCATCTATATATGACGAATGAAATTTATTGTTGTAAATTAGCAATACTGATAAATTGCTGCAACGGAATAACTGTATGTTTTATTAACAGTTTTTCCAGGTCTTTTCATTTCTTCCCCTTCACAATGCGTTTGGTTTCCTTTTCAAAATCACTCATGTAGTTCCGATCCTGTTCGATGCGGAAATGGTCGTATTCTTCGTGAGCCAAACGGGTCGCAACTTCATGGGATACTTTTCCTGGGTTGTGAAGAATATCGTATTCATTGAATTCAAGAAAAGCATCCAGTTTCTGCACCCAATCCTGCATGTGCATTGGGATGGCTCGCTCGGCTTGGTTTTCAGCATAATCGAGAAACATTGTTACGATGCGTTCAAGGTTTTTAATTTCTTTCTCGGTCATGTAGTTTTTAACGATGGACACGTCTGATTTGAGGATCTTACCATTAGGAGCATTTATCCAGGTGGTTAGACCCATGGTAGGTAAGGACGCTTTCGCGCGGTTGGCAACGATTTCAGCAGCAGTTTGTCCAGTGATGGCCCAATGGAGCTTATTCTGAACGGTCTGGAAAAAGTTTTTCGTAATTTCAGCAGTGGGGGAGTAATCAATACTGCACTGTTCGTAGATATCAGTGATCTTCAAATAGAAGCAACGTTCACTGGCACGGATCTCACGAATCCGTTCGAGCAGTTCATTGAAATAATCTGGTCCAAATCGTTTATTCAACTTAAGGCGTTCGTCATCAAGTACGAATCCTTTGACAATGAACTCGCGAAGTGTTTGTGTAACCCAAATACGGAACTGGGTTGCCTTAAGGCTGTTCACTCGGTAGCCCACAGCAATAATGGCATCTAAATTATAAAGATCTAAATCCCGTGTTACTGTTCGTTCTCCTTCTGTTTGAACTATTCGAAATTTCCGAATAGTTGCCTCTTCTTTCAATTCATTGGATTTGAAAATATCTTTTAAGTGATAGTTAATAGTGTTTACTTCCACGTCAAAAAGTTCTGCCATGCGACGTTGACTTAGCCAGAACGTCTCATCTTGAAAAACCACTTCAACTTTGGTGACTCCCTCGGGGGTGGTGTAAAAAATGATATCGCCTTCAAGCGGGGTTGGATTATCTGCCATTTCTCATTATCCTCTATGAGATTTCACAAGTACTTTTTTGCTTCTTTACGACAATTATCTTACATGAAAATTGAATAAGTGTGTATGCTTTGAAAATATTTGCCTAATAATTTACAAAGCTCTCAATACTTTGAAAACGAATCTTCATTGTCCCCCTAGGATCATGCCCTTTTACTCTGTACAATAAGACCAAGTAATCAACACAGATTAATCGTCGCTGAAATCGTTTGGACTTTCTTATTATCGTTGGAGCGACCTTGCCAATAATTTTTGGCAGGTCGTTTTGTTTTCTACAACAGAGAGGAGGTGGTTTTCGGAAAAAATCATTTGAAAGATGAAAAACATACGCCAGCCACGCCAATCCCTTAAGTGTGTGGCATGGCTGGCGGGTCTCAACTACTCAATTATGAAAGGATCATTGAATGCTAGAAACAAATTCTCAATTTACAAATCTTATGACGGGGGAGGAGATCGCCAAGATTCTGCATGTCTCGCGCGCGTATGCTTACCAGCTCATGCGTCAGCGAATTATTCCAACAGTAAAGATCGGACGCAGTGTGCGAGTGCGGCCGGCGGATCTGGAGGAATTCATCGCCAGGAATTTAGGGCAAAACAGCCTAATTGCTGGACGTAATAGACAGAACTGATGTTCCAATTTCAAGAAAGGATGCTACAATGATTTGTAACAACCGCACCTTAATAAATGAATATCGAGAAAAACGTGGATTGCTGCCAGATGTTTCGCAACAGGAGGAAACAATGACACAGCAATCCAGAAAAAGCAAAACCAGGCATCGTGGACACAACGAGGGCAGTGTCCGTCCGACTCCTAATGGAACCTGGCGGGCTTGGGTAACGTTGAAATCCGGGAAGAGGATCAGTAAGACACTTACTACCAAACCCGAAGCTCGTGACTGGTTACAGCAGAAGATGATAGAAGCAGAAAAAGCGCTCGATGCGGAGAAGACACTCGGAGAGTACATGCTGGGGTGGTTTGAAAACCATTCCTCGCAGTTGAAAGAATCCACCCGCTGCGATTACAAGATCATCATTCACAAGTACATCCTGCCGGCACTGGGGGAGGTGGTTTTGAATACGCTGCACCGGTCGGTGTTTGACTCTTTCTATACCAACCTGCGAAGGATACCGGTCGGTGACACACAAATCCGTTACATCCATCGCATTCTTCACAAGGCACTACAGGACGCGGTCGATGACCGGATCTTGACCTTCAACCCGTGCGAAGGAGCCAAGGCACCCAAGAAGCAACGAATTCATCGAGTCTATTGCCCGTTGAATGAGGAGCAAAGTATTCTCTTGATGAATCAGGCGAAAGGAACCCCGTTGGAAGTGTTAATCCACCTGGCTCTCAAGACAGGCATGCGGCAAGGTGAGTTGTTCGCCCTGAAGTGGGAAGACATTCTCTGGGAGACACAGCAGATTCACATCCAACGCAATTTGCAGCGCGTTCTTCGGGAGGGCAAACAGGTACGCACCTTCAGCACTCCCAAAACTGCAACCAGCGACCGCAAGATCATGGTGGGTGTGAAGACGCTCGATGCGCTCAGGGCTCAACAAAGAGAGGTTCAACTGAAGAAAGCGCTGGCGAAAAATCGCTGGCAGGAAAACGATCTGGTCTTTCCTTCCAGCACAGGTACACCGCTGAATCAAAGTAACGTACTGAAGCAGTACGCCGAGATTCAGAAAGCGGCAGGACTGAAACACATCCGTTTTCATGACCTTCGCCATATTGCCGCTTCAATCATGCTCAACCATGGCATCCAACTTCTGACAGTCTCCTACATCCTAGGGCACTCACAACCTTCAACCACACTGAACATGTATGGTCATCAGTTCAGCGCCATGGAGCTGCAAGCGGCCTGTCTGGTGGATGACATCTTTGATCAACCCCAAGTTCAATCACAAATCCAACCCAGTCCGTTGCCTGTGGAGTTTCTCTCAGTCTCGAATCTTAAAAAATGATTTTTCAATCTTAAGAAAAGTTGAGAGAAATACTTAAAGTTTTGCACGTTTTTTGCACGTTTTTTTGCCCAAATATAGCGATCGGACGGCATAAATCACCATATATGCCGTCCGACTACCTTCAAACCCCTATATATAGGCGCCCCCGGCGCGGCTCGAACGCGCAACCTACTGATTCGAAGGCTTGAACGAATGTTCTATACCGTATATGTAGTGATATGCAATCCATTACTTCCAAGATATTGGGGTAAAGACATCCACATAGTACCTGTTTTCCACCCTTTATTACCCAATTTGCACCAGATTTGCACCAAGGGTGATGCAAGGAAAAGCGGCCTTTATATGTAAATACATAACAATTAAAAAATGAATTAAATCTGTGGCTCAATTTTCTTGGGTTGATAGTCAAAAATTCTTTACAACCGATTACGAGTCAGGTTATATATTACTTTATCCATCTACGAGTTGTATATAAATGGTCGATTTTTAAAGCAGCCCCTAACTGATGTAAAACTTATGCGGGAATTACTTGCCAGTTTTAATAATTTTCTAAATCGAAAAATGTAGGAAAGACCGATTATATTTGTCTTATCCATCCAGATTTGTTCCGGGGTTCTCTTCCAAAATGATAGACTATTTTCGTTCGTGCTAGTGGTTTTCTGCGTTGCTATCTTTGTAAGCAAATTGAATTACCTTTTTATTCTCGACAAAGTATGGTGCTCAATTTATACAATATTGATCCACTATTTCACTTCTCATAAATAATTCTTAATCAGTATTCATCCATTATCATTTTACCGTACGCATACTCAACCACATTCAAACGTAAATCTATATGAATTAATTTATACTTCACAGATCTGCCAAAAAGGTAGTCGTAGTTTTCAAAGAAATAAGCTCCGGTGAGTGATTTCTCGGGAAGTTATATGTTCAGGTCATAACCGGTTTGATTTGTAACAGATCCAGCACCTGATCTAGTTTCTTCCGGTATTGGGTAAAGACAAAAATCCAGCTTTCCACTTCAGCCTCCGTTGTTCCAGCGCTTGATTGACAAGAGTCATCTGCACAGCTTCTGGACGGGTACCAAAAATGGAAAGCACGGAGGATCTTGCGCGCTACTGTTTTCCCCTACCAAGCTTATTCACCTGGAAACCGGCTTCGCTCCAGGACTGGCTCTCCCAGCCGTTGACTGTATCGAGCGCAAGTCTAGAAGAAGTCTGCCGTGCAAGTGTCACCGGGTCAAGGTTCTTGAATTGCTTATGCCCAACCAGTAACAATAACACTTCAGCGTTTTTAATAGCACCTTCCAGGGTTGGAGCTGTTACTGCTCCTTTTAGCTGAAAATCAGGTTTGAAGGGTTCATAGACCGATACTGATGCCCCCTCTTTGATCAACAAATGGACGATATCGATCGCTGGACTTTCCCGTAAATCGTCCACATCGGACTTGAACGACAGACCCAGCGCAGCGATTTTTTTACCTTTGAGCTCGCCTAGAGTCTTCTTGAGTGTTGCGAGCACGAATTCAGGTTGGCTGTCATTCACCTTGCGCGCTGTGTGAATTAGCGGGGTTAGGTCGGGGGCTGCTTCAACAAAGAACCAGGGGTCCACGCTGATGCAGTGACCACCTACACCCGGCCCAGGGTTTAAGATTTTCACCCGTGGGTGGCGGTTTGCGATTTGGATCGCTTCCCACACGTCCACGCCAAAACGATCAGCGAGCCGTGAGAATTCATTGGCAATAGCAATGTTGACATCACGGTAGGTGTTTTCCATCAATTTCACCATTTCGGCCGTGGTAGCATCGGTCAAAACAATCTCACCTTTTACGAATCTGCGATAAAGATCGCGACCAGCTTCGGCTGAAGCGCAGTCAATGCCACCAATGACACGAGAATTTTCAGTCAACTCCTTTAATATTTGCCCTGGTAGAACCCGTTCTGGTGAATATGCTAACTTAAAATCCTTACCAGCTTTCAAACCGGATTTTTCCAATATCGGCCGCACTACATTCTCTGTGGTTAGTGGAGGAGAGGTTGATTCAAGAATTACCAGATTTCCTTCGCGCAATACAGGAATGATGGATTTAGCAGCAGAGCAAACAAAACTCAGATCCGCTTTTTTTTCTCCACAAAACGGCGTGGGCACTGCTATAATGAATGCATCAGCCTCAACGGGATTTGGTGAAACCCGGAAATTACCTTTCTTGATAACTAGATCAACTAATTCTTTAAGTCCTGGTTCGGTTATATGCACTTTACCATTTGAAAGAGAAGAAATTACTTCAGGATTACTATCAACACCAGTAACCCGAATCCCATGTACAGCAAAAGAGCCTGCTGTCGGTAATCCAATATATCCTAAGCCTATTATGCAAATATGATCAAATTTCAATTGGTGTCCCTCCACAATATATTTATTGTTCGCAATTATGCCACATGATATTTTATTTGGGTAGTGCGTCAGTTGCTTCTACAGGCATCGAACCGACGCCACCGGCTTTACGGTATCCAAGGAGCAATTCAAGACAAAAGAAAACTATATTTTACGATCGAATGATTTTTTCAATTTCCTGGTAACGAAAAGCCCAATCGTTTTCTGCTGAGAATTTCTTAAAAGCTTGCTTTTTCTTTTCGCTTAGAGATATATGGCTTAAAGAAACCAAGAATTCTTCATAACTCTCGCATAGAATTGCGGGGGATCTGATATTTTTAATTTCGTTCCATTTCGACGCTATGACTGGTAATCCGCATGCAAAATATTCATACATTTTCACCGGACTTATTGAATTCACAAGAGAAGGATATTCTCTTACATTAAATGGAATAATTCCTATATCCGCAGCAGACAAATAAGCTGGTAATTGGTCATAACTCACAGGTCCAAGTAAATAAATATTCGAGGACAAATTAAATTTGTGTCTATATTTATTGTTAGGCCCAATAATTACAAATGAAAAACTCGGTAAATCAAAAGCCAGTCGAGAGACGAGATCAAAATCAAACCAAAAATCAATTGAGCCCGCATAGACCACGATGGGGTGATTTAAAGTTTTGTATACATCGGGTAGAGATCTCACAGATTTCACAAAATGCTGGTGATCTACACCATTAGGAAGGTAATATGTACATTTCGGTCGCAGCTTGTTGACATAGTTTTCAAGTTCCTTGGCTGAATAGAGGACACAATCTACGCTTCGTGCAACTGTCGCTTCAAGGTCGGCATAATGATTGTTGTAAGACGAAAAGCCAGAATCATTATCGGCAATTCGAAAAATTGACTTTTTGGTTTTTATCGATTTTAATAAATACCCTTGAATTGGATCTCGGAAATAAATCAGATCGACATCTGAAAATCCTTTACGCCTAAGTATTTTTAATAATGATGGAACAAGAGGTAAATGCCAAAATCGATAAACCAGGTTATTTCGTAAAAAGAAATTGTTCTGTGGGATAATCAACGAAAAAGGCACATAGGACCAAATTTCTCCGTTCCCGAATCTGTGATTGAGTCCTCCAGAAATGAAATTTGAGAACCGCCTAGATGTAGCCGCTTTCTGCTTAGAAAAGAAATGAAAAAAAGTGATCGGTTTTGAAATATAAGCAACTTGCCAACCATGTAGAGCAAATTGTCTGGCTAATTGATGATCCCCTATTTGAATGGGCGATTCATAATCTATGGCCGAAATGAAAATCGCTTTGCGAGTATGATCCTCAATTGTCACGAGTCTACTACTTTCCGGTCAATGATTTGTTATAGATAGAAATTAGAAAATCCATATATTCTCCCTCAGATAGCTGACAAGACCAGGTTTTTTCATAGGTATTTTGACTGAGTTTTTGTGTGAAGGCATCATCTTCAAACAATCGTATTTTATTTTTCAAATCCTCAAGATCATTGTTTTTGAACAAAACGCCTGTGAAATTGTCTTCGATCAATTCACTGGCGACCGATGAATCAGACACTATTGCTGGGATGCCATTTCTAGCTGCTTCCAGTACCACCAACCCTTGTGTCTCATGACATATCGACGGAAAGACTAAAACCCGCGCCCTTTTCATATTTTCCTGGATCTCTTCGGGAGAAAGCCAACCCGTAAAAATTGCATTAGGATTCATCCTTCTTAATTCTTCTTTTAACTCCCCATCTCCGATAATAATAACCCCTTTCGCTAATTCATTCGAACTCCTCGCCAATAAACCGAATCCTTTTTCGGGAGAAAATCTACCAATGCCTAATAGCATGCAATTCTTTTCGGCCGCAACGCGCTGGCCTTTAGCGGTCACAACTGGGCTAGGTAAATAAAACACCTTCGCGTTCTTGGGAAGATATGAGGTTAAGGTGGTTTGAGATTTGTGCGACAATGAGATGTAGTACTTGATGCCCGCTGGAATTCTGGCGATATATTTTTGTACCAAACCTCTCACAACCCGCCATAATTTTTGGGGATAGGATCGCGAATCGCAATTTGTCAAAACGCACCGGAGGGAAAGCGCAATTAATGGACAGCTCTTCAGCTGAGGGTAGTTAAAAAATCCTCCGTTCGGGCAGGCAACAAAATAATCATGCAACGTAAGCACCACGGAGAATTTCTTTCGCTTGGCAATATAGAGTGCACTGTGACTCAATGCTTTTATCCAGCCATGGATATGAATCACAGTCTCTTCTGGCGAAAGCGAAGACAGCAGTTGCGAAAAAAGGTGAGCACTTTTCCAATTCCACAATCCCCGGAAGATAGCAAAAAATCGGTTGTTTGAAGAAAGGATATCTGCTTGTTTTGTACAAAACACACGTATGTTCATACCTGCAATGAGTCTACCATCTATCGGAGGTGCTGCGCAAAAGTAATAGACATGATATCCAAGCCGACCTAGGTTCAAAGCAGTGTTAATTGCCACCTGTGCAGCCCCGCCATTGATTGAACCAAAATCGTTAACTATAACGATGTTCTTGATCCCCGGCATAGTTTTTCCTAAAAATTATTTTTCAAAACACACTAATCAGTTATAATAAAGTTTGTATTTATTATTTCTGGGAGACATAATTTAATTATAAAGTATTAGGCTGTTTTTTAGTATGAATTTCACCCTGAATAGATTTCCATAATCAAGCATTTTTTTGAGCTTGAAAATGGAGTCTTCTGAAGGCATGCCCTCTATTCAAAGTATAAATCCCGAGTTAACTACAAGGTAAACCTTGATGTCCAAACAAAACAATCTAATATTACCAACTCAGAATCACATACCACCTAGAGAATCTTTTCCACATATTTGGGTAGAAACATGCGTCCGGTTTTTGCGGGATTTACGAAAGTATTGGGAATACATTACTTTCGCTGCTAAGGCTGAACTTAAAGATGAAGTTGCGGGCTCCATTCTTGGTTGGATTTGGTGGATTCTAGATCCATTGTTTTTCATGATGGTTTATACCTTTGTAGTTCAATATGTGTTTCATAGTGGCGGGAAAGATTTCCCCATTTTTGTATTCATTGGGTTGACCGCGTGGAATTTATTCAATAGTACGATTACCAGCTCAGTTAAAATAATTTCTTCGTACAGAGCAATAATTTCCAAAGTTTATATGCCAAAATACGTGTTAATATTGGTTCGGCTATATAAGAACATCATAAAGATGGCGATTTCTTTTTGTTTAGTCTTCGTTTTAATGTATTTCTTTAAAGTTAAATACTCATGGCAAATTATCTACATCATTCCTACTTTGATTACTACAATCATTATTACTTTTGATATATCTGTCCTTGTCGCGCACATTGGAGTATTTATTAAAGATTTTTCCAATATCATGGAAGTTATCCTCAGGTTCTTGTTTTATGTCTCAGGTGTTCTATTCTCAATTTCTCAAAAATTACCCCCGCTCTATCAGAAGTTGGTTTTTTTATTTGACCCAATTTCTTTTATGATTGAAGCCTATCGTGATTCCATAATGTATCATCATTTTCCAAACTGGCATTATCTTGTCTATTGGTTTGTCGTGGGAATTATTGGCTGTGTCCTCTCTCTTTCGATAATGTATAAGTATGAAAACACCTATATAAAAATGGTTCAAAATGGATAATATCTCTTTATCGCTGCACAATGTTTATGTTTCTTATCACATTGTCAACTCTTTTAGAATTAGGCGTGCACACGCTGATTTGAAAGGTCAGAAGCTTGAAAGATTTTTCGCATTGAATGATATCTCGTTTGAACTCGAAGAGGGAAAAATCCTGGGTATCATTGGAAAAAATGGTAGTGGTAAAAGCACACTACTCAAAACGATTGCCGGGATATTTTCTGCTGACTCTGGAACCGTAAATTTACACAATCGAAGGGTCTCACTTCTTTCCTTAGGAGTCGGTTTTATGTCTACCCTCTCTGGATATGACAATATTTATATATCTGGTATGTTGCTGGGAGCAAAAAAGAAGGATATTGATAAAAAGGTTGATGAAATAATTGAGTTTTCAGAATTGGGTGAGTTTATCTACAAACCTATTGGCACATATTCCAGCGGGATGGTTTCAAAGCTGGCTTTTTCCATTAGCTCTATCTTGGACACCGATATATTATTAATCGATGAGGTGTTAAATGTTGGTGATGTTGGTTTTCGGAAAAAAAGTTTTGAAAAAATTCACAGCATAATTACCGACAAAACAAAGACAGTAATTATTGTTTCACATGACGAGAATCTGATCAAAAGCCAATGCGATCAAGTAATCTGGCTTGAAAAAGGCAAAGCCCTTGAGTTTGGAGAGACAGAAAAGGTGCTCAACTCTTATCTCAGATTCATGGAAAATGGGGAATAGTTTCTTTTCTTTATCCGATAAATTAGTTCAATTAGCAGTGTTCCCTAGAAAAACATCATCGTATATGCTTTGAGAAAGGAAATATTTTTTAATGGAAAACGACAACGAAAGAGAAATCCTTTTGCATGCAATAGATGTACTTACAATGGAAGTGTTGCGGTTAAAAAGCGAAAATGAAATGCAGAGATATTTGTTAGGGCAGAACAAAGATATGGGAAGAGGTCATAAACCCAGCAGTGCGAATGTTTGGTCCAAGAGCTTGAGTTATTTACGAAGAGAAGGATTTGTAAGAACGTTTTTAAAAGTGTTGAAAAAACTTCAACAATTCTTTGGAGGAAAAAATTGAACGGGGAAAATAATAATCTTCAAATAAACAACTTACCAAAATTTTCAAAGGAACTCAGAATTGCGGGGATATTGGATGAGTTGAGCGAAAGGTTTTTCCCTTTTGAATGCCAATTCGTCAACCTGGATTATAGCTGTTGGGAAAAACAAATTACGCAGCACAATCCCAACTTGTTGTTTGTCGAATCGATTTGGAATGGGTATAAGAAAACGTGGAGAGGGAACTTTACACCAACCAATAATTTTGAACTAAAGCGCCTTGTTAATTGGTGTAATGAGCGCCATATTCCCACAGTATTTTGGAATAAAGAAGATCCAATACACATATTTACATTTCTGGGCATTGCTTCTCTTTTTGACTTTGTTTTTACCACTGATCTCGATTGTGTTCCTCTGTACAAACGCTTACTTGGCCATAATAAAGTTGGGGTATTGCCTTTTGCAACAGCTATTCAATTGTTTAACCCTATAGAAAAGTTTGAAAGGAAAGATGCTGCCTGTTTTGCAGGGTCTTATTATGCCAAACGTATCGAGAGACGAAATGATTTTGAACGAATTGCTGACAACTTGATAAATAATTATCAACTAGAAATTTATGATCGCAATCCTTATCCCGGGAACCCGGATTATACTTTTCCAAAAAGGTTTCGACCATACATTAAAGGTACACTTCCAGTACAAAATATTGATCTTGCTTATAAAAGTTACAAGATTGGGGTTACGCTTAATATCGTAAAACACTCTTCAACAATGGAAGCAAGAAGAGTATTTGAATTGCTTGGGTGTAATACTCTCACCATTACAAATCCATGCCTGGGAATAAGGAATCTGTTTGGGGATCTAGTTATTCAAAATGAAAAAGTTGAACTATTCCAGAGAAGAATCAAAAAAACTATAGCGGATGAAGATTATTCAAATCGGATTCGCCTTCTTGGATTAAGAAAAATATTGCAGGAACACACTTACAAAGAGAGGGTTTCCCACTTATATGAGAAATGTTTTGGAGTCAAACCCCAAAAAACAGAAAGGAAAGTGGTTGCATTCAGCGTTGTAAAGAATATTGATGACATTGAATATATCAAAACAATTTTTAACAATCAATCATATGTTCTCAAACAACTATTTCTTTTCACCTCAAACAACAATCTAGTTAATAATTCGATTTTTTTCGATACTTATCCAATAGAAGAATTTCATTCCAAATTAACTGGACAAGCAGATTTCTATGCCTTTCTTTCCGCCCAAAATTATTATGGCAAAAATTATCTTCTTGACTTAATGTTAGCCACTGAGTATGCAAGCGTTAGCGCGATTGGTAAAAGCACTCATTTTAAAATTCATGAAAACAAAAACGAGTTCATAAAAGAGTTGGGGTCATATCAGTTAATAGATCAACTTCAACTCGACAGGTGTATTTTTATGAGGCACCTGTTGCCATTGCTAACTGTCAAAGCCCTAACAGACTCAAAATACTATTTTAAACGCATGCCCTGCTTATCAATCGACCCTTACAATTTCTGTGAGTCGGCAAGGGTATATGCTTGTTCTGAAGTGGATGATTTAGATATTTCCAGCGGAATTAGTATTCAAGATCTGTACAATATCAGCGATTCACTTTCATCAAAGACCTTGAACTATAGTAAGGGCTTTCAACTCACAAGTAGCGATTTGGTTGACAACGCAGCAGGTACAAATCTTAATAAACAAGTCTATCATCACCCATTAAACTATTTTTGTGTTTTTACACAAGAGGGAAGCGATCAAAGAATAAAAATTAATAAATATATTAATATTAAAGAATTCGTATCCTTGGATGAAATAACTAATAAAACCATTTTAAATGTATTTATAAGTGGAATCGTCTCGGGCAGAATTAACTGTTATATTGAGTTTTTCACACGTGGTCAGAAATATTTAGCAAAATATTTGGTTTATCCAAATTCATGCACTGCCTTACCAGTACCGGACGGCACTGAGGCTTGCCAATTCGTAATACACACCCAGGGTCAAACTCAATTCGTCATCAAAGAAGTGTTGATTGGTCCGAAGGTATCAGTTCCCATAAATTTTTAAGAGAGATATTATGAAAAATAATCCCCGAATAAGCGTGATCATACCCGTTTACAATACCGAGAAGTATTTGCATGATTGCTTAAGTTCTGTACAAAATCAAACGATGTCTGACTTCGAAGTAATAATTGTAAACGACCAGACTCCGGATAACAGCATGGCAATCGCTCAGGATTTTTCAAAGGTAGATTCCCGGTTCTTGATCATTAACCATGAGAGTAATAAAGGTCTAGGCGGCGCAAGAAATACCGGGATTGAATCCTCAAAAGGGCAGTGTATCTTCTTTTTAGATTCTGACGATCTACTTCCAATTGATGCTTTGGATTTACTTTGGAATGCCTTGGTATCGAGCGAATATGATATGGTAATTGGAAATATGGCGTGGTATAGTCAGCACCGATTATCAGTTGTAAATTATATTGATGAACGAATTAAGTCGTGGCAAATATTAAATACCGATAACTTGAGAAGCCTGCCTGATTCGAATCTCTTTACTGGCAACGTGGGAAATCGGCTTTTTAGGCGCGATCTTTTAATCAATAATGGTATTAGATTCCCAGAGAAATTGTATTATGAGGACATGCCGTTCTCTGTTGAAGTTTGGTTTTTCAGCCAAAGGATAAAGAGCATACAAAACATAGTAAATTTTCATACGGAGCGTCAAGACGTCAGTAATCCGTCCATTACACAAACATTTACTCGAAAATCTTATTTCGATCGTGATTTAATCGCAGAATTGATTTTTATTTTTTGTGCAAATAATGCTGGCTCTGAATTACTAGGGACTACAACTCTTCTTCGTCTCGTTGGTAAATCAAAAGAAATGCTGAATAATGTTCCAAGAGATATGCAGCAAGAAATTCTAGCGAATTGGTTCCCGAAACATCTTTTAAAAGTGAATCAACTGATTGATAAATTAAATGAGCTATAAAAAAAGTGGCTCTTTTGCATTATTTTATGTAGTTTCAAAGAAGTTTTCATGATGCTTTTGATGATATTTACGAAAAACAGGTTTTTATGAAACTAAATAATGCTTTACGCAAGACAAATTTACGCTTTGATATTGCTTCGGTAAAGAATTTTAAAGAGTTTTATGTTGAGAATAGCCTAGAGAAAAATATTTTCCGATATGCAAACACATTGCTGGAAGGAAATTTTTCAATAGGATACGATTCAATATCCCCAATCTCATTTGATGCTACAAAAATTGATTTCACCTTTTGGCAATTTCAGAATCAGAGACCATCGAACACCTACTTGCTTTATGCTTTCGGCCTTCGACCTGTTTACATTCTTGCAAGAGCATTTGAAATAACAGATGAGTTTCGATATTTTCAATTAGCTTCAACTCTCATAGGTACTTTACACAGTTACTTGATTTCCTGTCGCGATATTAACGCTTTCGCCCATAACGATCATGCAAATGCAGAACGGGTTGAAAATTTAGTTTATTATGGACACGTTGCAAACGAAAAAAAAGTGAATTTGGAAAATCGGGAGGTGATTTTTGATTTATTAATGGATTGTCGCAATTGGTTATACGACGATAGAAATTATCAACAATATCATAATCATGGAATTCTTGCCGATAAAGGTTTAATAATTGCTGCCTACTGTATAAACGATGAAGAATCGCAAGTGACAATTGACCATGCAATCAAACGATTAAAGGAACAAATTGCATTTGGTTATGGAAATGACAGCGTACATCTCGAAAACTCATTTGATTATCACATTGCAATCACTAATCAAGTTAAATCAATTAGAACATGCCTTGAATATATTAGACATCCGTTTTCTGCTGAACTAAAACTGTTCTTGGATAAAACTTACGATTTCCTTGTATATGCCTATAAGCCGAATCTTCAGAGGCCACTATTTGGTGATAGCAAAGGAACTAAAAGCGAATCTCCTGAAAGTGTGGAATACACCGACAACTTAAATCTTTTGTATATAGCAACAAAAGGTGAAAAGGGGGTAAAACCCCAGAAATTGGTTTCATTCTTCTCTGACTCTGGCTATATATTTTTACGAGAGCATTTTGAAAAAGAGGGTTTCTCGGATTCCACCTGGCTTTCATTAAAATCTGGTTTCAAATCACGAATTCATAAACATCAGGACGATCTTTCCATATGTTTATATAGCAAAGGTTCTGATATTTTCATTGATTCAGGTATGTACAATTTCATGCACGGTGATAAATTAAACCAATATATGGAATCTGTTGCAGCTCATACAACGGTAGGGGTATTGGGTAAATCATATTCCATTGCCAAGAATAATGGAGAGTTATTAACTATTCAGCAGGTAGCTCAAGGCAAGGATTATGATTACGTACTAGCCAGTTCTCGAGCATATATGGATTGCGCAATTTATCGTCATTTATTTTATTTTCGGCAAAAGAATATCCTAATTATTTACGATGAAATCCACTCTGACAAGAGTCAGATTTTTGTACAATATTTCCATCTCTCCCCAAATTTGAAAGCGCTTTCTCTCGGAAAAGACCGATCTGTGTTTCAGATCGCTAATTCAGGATATTCAGCAGTTATTACTCAATTAGAACCCGTTAATAATTTCGCGGTTTTATCTGGTACCCGAACTGACCCAATGAGTATTTTATCTACTGGATTTTCTGAATATACGGAAACTAAATCACTACAATATTTTAAAAAAGGGAATAATGTTTACTTTATTAGTGTAGTTGAAATAAAATCCAATGAATTTGCCCAATCTACAGAGTTTGATTTGACTGCTTTCTCAAATGGCAAATTGTCAATTGGTGATTTTGTAGTTTCTTTACCTCAACATTTGCCCGTTACTTTCACTAAAGCAGATATTATCAGCGACGAACTGACACTTAAGGTTCGTAATTATCAATCCATAAACAAGGATTACAAATTTGCTCTTTACATTTATGACCACAATACAAAACAAATAGTCAAAAAACTTTCATACACGAGTAACGACTTTTTGGAGTTCATATTTACCCAATCAGGAGAGTATGATTTACTTTACTATGTAAGCAACAAACAAAACGAAAAAGTAAAAGGTATTCTTGCTTCAATTCATGTTGAAAAAAATTCAATACAAGTTGTAAAAAAATACAAAAACTTACATCGGCCTATTGTAGGTAAACTAACTATTTTTCGAAAATCAAACAAAGACTATGATTTTACAATCCCGATCAAATATGATTTTTCATATAAATGCAAATGGTGGGTATATCGCGAGGGGGTTAATCTGCCCTTACAAGAGATTGATAATTTAAACAAACTCTCTTATAAGTTTGTAGAGCCAGGTGATTATGCAATAATGTGTAGTATCTCGGATCAGTATTTTGGTGAATTCTTTTTTGACAAAAGCAAGGCAATTCATATATAAAATCAATGTACCAAAGGTGGAATAAAATTGTCAGGCGAGAATATTATCAAGCCAAACCAGAAGAATATTGATTCGAAAAGGATAGCCATAGTTCATGACGCCCTTGTGGTCGCGGGAGGTGCAGAACGTTTAACTGCCATTCTCAGCCTGACCTTCCCGGATGCTGATATTTACACCTCTGCCTACCTACCCGAAAAAACCTACTCCTATTTCAAAACCAAAAAGATCCATACACTGCCTGGAGCACGGTTGGTTAAGGACGAACGTCAATTCAAACGCTTGTTCCCGTTATGGTTCCTGGGTTTCCGTGGATTGGACCTTTCCGGGTACGACCTAGTGATATCCTCATCCACCTATCTGGCTAAATTCTTACGAACTCCTAAATGTGGAAAACACATTTGCTATCTGCATAGCCCTTTTCGATTCTTATGGAAACGAGAATCCTATTCCCCTGAAAGTCTGCCATTCAATCGTCTAGTAATGTCTGCCATTGATCTGGTCAGTCCATTAATCCAAAAGCTCGACAAACACTATACTGACCAGATCTCATACCTGATCACCAACAGCCAAAATACTGCCAACTTTATTCACAAGGTTCACAACCGTGATGCAGAAGTGATCTATCCCCCAGTCGAGGTAAATCAGTACAGAATCAATACTAAGCGAAAAGACTATTACCTGGTAGTCAGCAGATTGATATCCTACAAGCGTATTGATCTGGCTATTCGGGCTTGTGAACAAACACACAGAAAATTATTGGTTGTAGGAGACGGGCCAGAACGTGGACCTTTGCAAAACATCACCGGGGAATACACGAGCTTTATAGGGAAAATTGGTGATGAAGAATTGAAAAAACTATATGCAGAGGCCCGCGGGTTGATCTTCCCAGGGATGGACGATTTTGGTATGACACCGATCGAAGCTCAAGCCAGCGGCTGCCCGGTCATTGCTTTCCATGCCGGCGGAGCAATTGAAACTGTAATTGAGAATGAGACCGGCGTATTTTTTCAACACCAAACTGTTGCTGATCTGATCGCCGGGTTGGATCGATTCGAAAAGATAAATTTTGATCCACAAAGCATCAGGCAATTAGCAATGCGTTTTGATGTATCAGTGTTTCAAAGCAAAATGCGTGATTATGTCCGGTCAGTTATGTGATCCCTGGTCAATTCTGGCATGACCAGGTAGCTTCAGGGTCAACCAGGACTGCCTCTTCATGATCAAGCTGGATAACCGCAAAAGAATGGATAATTACACGGTCTGCTGCCCAGAGGTTATCCTTTCCGATCTTACAACCCACCAGGATCACATTGCTTCCATCAGAAAAACTTTGATCAGGAATGACACGCACGAGATAATTCACAAATACGTGCTCCTTGCCAAGAACCATTAATTCAAAACTTGGCGTGCCACTCAGGAAAAAACTACTGCGATAATAGCGCGCATTGAATGCACTTCCGCTGATGATCATATGATTAGGATCATTGGAGAAGTTTTTCCAGTCTTGCATCGAAACCATACCGGTTTCCACCAATGTCGTTTCTGCAATAGAAATAGAATTTTCACTGACTTCCTGGGGTAACTTATCAGGGAGATATTTGATCAAAGGGAGTGCTGCGCCAATTACCAGGAAAAAGCACATAACGCCAATAACAGGTATTATTGTTTTTCGTTCCTTGAACGTAATTTCCTCATCATGAACTGGCCGTATTTTCAACGAAGGCCTGAATAAACTGACCAACCACAAAATCAAACTTAGGAATCCCATGGCAAAGTAAATTAATGTTACCCAATTGACTGCTTCCAGATATCGTCCACCTGAAGTTTTCGAGAAAGCATTTCCCAGATGGTACCCAATCTGAATAAGGAATGGGGCCAATCCAGCAATCCCAAATTTTTTGATCGCAATTCCTATACCAAGAACAACTAGAAGGAAATTTATCAACAACAAAATGCAGTTCTGAACTGATAAAGTCGCCAACCAAATTGGTCCGGTTTGGGAATTCTTCCAAATTGGTTGATCCACCTGGCTGCCCAAAGACACTAACATAAAATTCACAGGCAATATAGCAATCGAACTGGCTTCATTATTCACAAAATGTAGAAGAATGGCCGAAACACCCGACTGAATAGTATTTTGTTGAGTATACACAAGAACAGAATTTTGAGGCTGAGGAATTGTTTCTGTTGGCTGTTGAATGGTGTTCGGTGTCGTGTCATTTTGCTGATACGAATAACGACTGGAAACAACATCTTGAATTTTTGCCAAATAGTAATTTGTATCATCCGCTCCATTTGCTGTGACCGCAAAGGGAGCAAACGAAAAACAAAAAGCAAAAATAAACACCGCTATCCCGATGATGAATATTTTGGGTTGTTTGCGATTACAAATGAGATGTGTCAGAAGAACACCGGGGATAATAAATATCGGAGTGAAACGAACTAAAGACGCCAACCCGAGAATTCCTCCAGCGATTGCAGCCCAAATTTTTTTCCTAGGGGTTTTTAACCATTTGAACAAAGCCAAACAAAATGCAATCAGAAACACAGAGGTTAATAATTCTGTAGCTTCTAGCTTCGCATTTACACTGCCAACTTTTTGGTAAAGTAAAATTGCATTGCTGCCTTCAAGAAGCGCAAGCAATGCGACGAATAACCCTCCAGCAATCCCCATTCCTTTTTTCCCGAGCAAATATAATAGCGCTGGAATCAGTGACAAGAAAGCAACCTGGAATGTTAAATAATTATCAATCCGTTGTCCACCTAGCCATTGTGCTAATGCCAAAAACATCATGTAACCAGGTTTGTCCGTAAGCCATTGATTGTAAACACCTTGCCCCAGAGTAATATAATGCGACCCAATACTGTATACAGCGTCATTGACAGTAGGATAACACTGATAATTGGGAAGATATGGTCCTGGTCGATCATCTGTGCAGGTAAAAGGCGTTTTGTTCCAAACAAGGAAAGTAATGCACCAAATTGCTAGGAATATGAATACAGTCCACACAGCTTTGGTTTTCAAATGAACTGTCTTTCTTTGTTCTACCAAGAAAAGAATAACAAATAGTGCTAAAGCACTTAGTAATTGTAGTGGTGAAAGCGGTGCTCCTGGAACAAAATATAATTGATTCTCAAAGGAATCGTGATAAAAAAGTTTTAAGATCAATATTAATACAATCCCTGAAAATGAAAGGGCCCACAGCCACAAATATCTCTTAAGAAAGAGAATAATTTCCGGCCATTTAGGAAAGGTGAAATCCCCTTTTGAAATTTTTATATACAGGTAGAATTGAAAACTGATCAATTCCAGCCACAATAGTAATGGCTTAATGCGGATGAACATAGCCGCATAGGTGATCAACCGTTCTGTAGGCAGCCATATCGTAACCCATAGGCACAATCCAGAAATGAGTCCGATCCATTTAATGATGTTATAAATTTTTTGTTTCTCAAACCACTTCTTGAGTAGATTTATTATTTTGCGTGATTTAAAAATCAAATAAATCCCCCAAGCAAAAATCACCATTGCAGTACCTAAGATAATGAGACGTGACAATGAATATCCGCCAAGGATGGCATTCTTGGAATCAGTTGGAATCGTTAAGAGTGCAATAATCACTCCTACCCCTTCAATCAGGTTAGCTATGGTAAACAAATAATAAAGACGGATTTTTAGGCCATTTGTATTTGTAGTATCAAATTCCATGTTTCTCTCTTTTGTGAATAATTTATTTCCTGTAATATCGAATTATTTAATTAGCTAAATTTTCTATAGTTACTCAAAGGAATATCTGTCAGCTATTTCTACACCAAGTGCATCAAAGCCCAGGCACAACTGATGATAAGTTCATTAGAAATTATTCTCCATGACCACTGATCACAACCCAGATCGTTTTTCCAATGATAAATGTATCCATCCACGGTGAAAAGTTTATAATGTAGTATTCATCCATCTTCAATCGCTGTTGAAAAGAGACATCGTGTCGTCCCATAACTTGCCACCAACCGGTCATTCCTGGAGATACTCGAAAGATTACCTTTGGAAAATTTCCCATATCTGCTAATTCATTTTGCAAATATGCTCTTGGACCGACTAAACTCATTTCACCCCGCAGGACATTCCAAATTTGAGGGAGTTCGTCCAGGCTGGTTTTACGTAAGAATCTACCTATCCGTGTAATTCTGGGGTCATTATGAATTTTGTGGTATTTATTGTATTCTTTTCGAAGAAATTTATCATTCTTTAAGAGTTCCTTTAATCTCTCGTTTGAATCTGTAACCATTGTTCGGAATTTATACAGGTTAAACACTTTCCCATCTTTTCCAACCCTTTCCTGTACGAAAATAATTGGCCCGGGAGAATCAAAATGGATTAATATCGCTATAGCTAGGAAAATCGGCAAAGTGATGATGATGCTAAAAAAGCAGATAATCAAATCAACAAGCCTTTTTAGTAACCTTACCCAGGAATTGAGTAGATTGTATCGAACTTGAACCGACGGCCATCCGGCCAAATCAAGAGGCTTCATTGATAAAGAATTTAATGGCGATTCGTTCATAACATAAATCAAATCCGAGAACGACAGACTTAATTCATAAATTTGTTCTTTCTGATCTTTATTTAACTCATCAGGGTCTGTAACGAATACTGCCAAATTGATTCCATAATTTCGGATTTCTTGCTGCAATTCGATTGAATTTGGAAATGCCAATACGCCATCGATCGGTTCTGGCTTGAAATCTGGATCGAGAATTAATGCAATAACAGGTTTGAGGGCAAATCGTCTCGCATGTGTTAATCCAGTAATAAATTCGGCAACATTTTTTTCTCGACCAATTACGACAATGGGTTGTCCCCACCACGAACACAAAGAACCGCGGTTATGAAAAATTAATCTACACGATACTATGATCACACAGGATAAAACCCAGGCTGTAATGAAGACAATCCTTGAAATCTGTCCACCAAATCCAAAAATAAAAATTCCCAACCCGAGAATCACAAATGAGCCTGATACAATGATAACAATTTGCCTAAATTCGACCAATCCGGATTTTTTAGATCCCGGATAAAAACCATTAGCAGCGAACAGCCCAATAATAGTGATATACAACATACAAAGCATGGGGGCTAGCATTTTTAAATTTATATCTCCCCCAATAATAGGAATTAATGCATAACGAAAAAAATAGGCTACAAAAAAAGATATCGAAATCGAGCTAAGATCAGAAACAAAGAGAAAAGCTGAAACCAACCAAGGTTTATAATTATTTTTTGGTAAGCAACTAATATTGATTTCACCCATTCGCTAAGCCTTCCCCCAGATTTCCTTTTGATTTTTTTTTCAGAGAACACATTATACCGTAAAATTTATTATCAATTTTTCCGTAAATTGTTTTTGCCGAAATCAAAACTAGAAATTTTTGACTTCTCGTTTTGCGTCATTCTTCGCAAGCAAATTGAAAATATCTATAAGGCGAGGGCCTATACTGCGATATCCTTGTGTAGCCATTCGTAGTACTGCACCAACCATTGATCCCGATTTTTCTGTAAAGCTTTTCCGGATTCGAAAAATTTTGATACGAAAGGTAGTACGAAAGAATTTTTCAAAAACAGTCCTGTAATAACTTTCCACAAATCCATAGGTTTTGCAATCTTCGTACTCTGGTGGGATAATACTCAATATCATTCACTTTTTCATAGAGCTCTTATAGAAAGACTCCTATTCCCAGAACTCTATATCGATATCTGTGATCACAGCCGTGACTTTCAGCCCCAATTCTCATAATATGGCTAAGTATAAGTGTGTAGTACAGCCACAGCAGCCTATGATTGTTTTGAAGTGTGCAGTAAGTTAAAAGCATAACTGCCGTAGGTGTCCACTACCGCTTGCATGTACACCCTGTTAACCCGGTGGTGTACTCCAACATAAAATGTGTCCTGTGAACGTAATTTTCTTGACTTGCTGCTTTCCAAGTGCCTTCCCTCAAGACGGGTTGGCATTTTCAATCTGTTCTACTTGTTATGGGAATACTTCAATGACATATTGCGCCACCTTTTCTTCTAGCTTCAATAATCTTTCGTAGCGATTGGCCATGCCGTGCCTGATCAGAATATTTTGTTTGGTTGGAGAACTGATAGCGCTCCCTTCTAGCTTGAGCATGTTGCTATACTTCACACATCCCCAGGTGGGGTATTCCAGGCTGACAGCTAAAAATCGTTCCACTTCTTCTGGTGGTGTTGTATGGAGGTGGATTTCTCTGATCACCATATATGGCGGCATTGCAAGGGATAACCCCCATAAAAGGCGCCCCCGGCGCGGCTCGAACGCGCAACCTACTGATTCGAAGTCAGGCACTCTGTCCAATTGAGCTACGGGGGCGAACAAATCAATTTTACCGCAAAATGATCGTTACAAAAACAACTGCCCGTGTACACACTCCCCGGGCAGTTGTTATTTCAACAGGGGAAAAGAGGTTACTCTAAATAATCGTTGACAAAATCGATGATGGCCGGCGTGTTCGGCAGCAGCACCCCGCCCGAGGTGACGTACACCATCGTGCCGTACTGCAGGCTGTAAGAGCCTATGCGGGAGCGGTCCATGTTCTTGGCCAGGCAGCCGATGCTGCTAAGCTGGTCAACGCTCAGATCGGTGATCACGTTGCTGCCCAATTCGCTCATGATGCTGGGGATTTTCGGGATCATGTCAAGGCTGATGGCTTTCTCTAAAAATGCGTCCATCACCATCTGCTGGCGCAGATAACGCGCGTCTTCGGTACTCTCGCTCTTGAAGCTCACAAAGTTGACCGCCTGCGGGCCGTTTAGCACCTGCCGCCCTGCTGGGAAGGTCACGTTGTCGTAGCCGGTCACGGTCGAAGGCAGCACGATCTCCACCCCACCCACTTTGTCGATCAGGTTCGGCACCACGGCGGCATCCACCACCATGTAGTAGTCCACGTGCACGTCAAAGTCTTCCAACAGCGTGCGGGCTAACATGCTGGCACCATAGGCCGCCACCGACTTGGCGTCTCCGCGCACCGATTGCTTGGCGTAATAATAAGTCAGCCCCAGTGTTTGCTGCTGCATCCCCGATGCAGCCAGACCCGACGTGGGCACGTACAGATCGCGGGGAAAGGCCACCATCTCGATGGTCTGGTTGTCGTAATCCACGTTAATAACGCGGATCATCTCCGCGCCCGGCGGCCAGACCCCATCCTTCTCGTTGACGCCGATAAGCAGCAGGTTCATGTTGCCGCTCTCGTTGCAGGTCAATTGCGGCGCAGCCAAAGCGGTTGGGGCAGTGGTCGCGGCGGCAGTTGGGTTTTCTCCCGCCGGCGTTGACGTGACCACCATGTAAATAGGGGTCAGCGTGGCCTCGGGCAGAACATTGGTGAGGTCAGGCGTGGCCGTCACCACGTTCAGGGTGGGTGCCAGCGGCATCCTCAACCCCTGTGCTGCCAGCACGATCACGGTCAGCAAGGCAACCACCACGATCGCCCATAACAGGATCTTGCTGGTCTTGCTCATTATTTTCTTTTCGCTCTTGTTATCCATTTGTTTCCTCTCTTCCTGTGATATTCACCAAAGAGTAGATTTATCTCAATAAGCACCGCGACGCCGGATGACGGCCGCGAAGGTGTTCGCCAAAATGTAGATATCCATCCACACCGACCAGTGGCGGATGTAGTACTCATCTAATGATACACGCGATTCGTAACTCATATCAGATCTGCCTGAGATCTGCCACAAGCCCGAAAGCCCCGGCAGCACCTGTACGTAAAGCGAGAAGACCTGGTGGAAATACTTCACTTCGTCGCGCACGATGGGGCGGGGACCCACGAAGCTCATTTCACCGCGCAGAATGTTGATGAGTTGCGGCAGTTCATCCAGACTTGACTTGCGAAGCTTGCGTCCAAATCTTGTCACGCGTGGATCGTTCTTCATCTTGTGATTCGTTTCCCATTCCAGGCGTCGCTCCGGGTCCTCAGCCAGGGTCTTTTCTAGTACCTCCTCGGCATTCTCCACCATGGTGCGGAACTTCCATACATAAAGGTCCTTACCGTCCTTGCCCACGCGCTTGTGTTTGTAGAAAATCGGGCCGGGAGAATCGAGTTTGATGAGCAGCGCGCACACTGTCATGATTGGGAAGCCCACAATGCCGCACACCAGCATCAGGACCGTGTCAAAGACGCGCTTAAACACCCGTTCACGCATACGTAGCAGGTTGTGCTCCACCTCCAGACCCAGCAGACCGGCCATATCATGCACCGCTACAGCCGAGCCGCCGATCCAGTTCAGACTGGAGATGAGAATGAGATGTTTGATACCATATTTCTGTTCGTCCAGCATGGCCACCCCAAGATCTTGCGGGATCTCGGTAGGCGCCAGGATGACCGTCTGGATATTGGCGTCAGATAGCAGTTTGGGATTCTCCACCAGCGCGTAAGCCGAGATGCGCCGCACATGTTCATCAAGATTGACGAGGGGCGCTGTTTCTTCAGGCCGGCCGATGACCACGATCTCCGGGCGGATCCCGTAGGTGGGGTTCTGGCGCAGGTATTTGAGGATCTTGCGTCCTTGAGGACCGAAGCCCAGCAGAGCCACCGGCTCACCCCACACATGCAGCAGCAGCCCCAGCTTGCGCATCAATACGCGCGTCACTGGCAGAACGATGATGATGAGCATCCACAGGAACAGAAAGACCAGACGGGAGAATTTGAGTCCCGACTGCGTAAAGAAGGTGAGGGCAGTGAGCGCGGCCATCACGGTACTGCTGGCCACGGTGAACTTGCGAAACTCTTCAATAGGGTTGATGCCTATTCCAGGGTACAGACCGCTCAGTGCGTATCCAATGATGAAAACCACCACCGCCGGTATGTAGGTGAAATATGTTTCAGTGGAAAAGCTATCGCCGATCAATGAACGCAGCCAGATGGCCGTTAAGCTGCACAACACCAGCGCGGCAAGATCAGAGATGATCAGCCACATTGTCATGTTGGTGCGGTAGAGCGGCATGGTCAGCCACCTGGGCAGGGCAAATTTGGCTTTAGTATTGTTTTTTGACAGCGTCTTTGTTTTCACCGTGTCTTCCATAATCCCTGACTTATTTATACCGTTTATTGGCGGGCTTTGGCAATGACCTGCTCGAACTGGTCTGTGATGAGTTTGATATCGAAATGCTCTTCAGCGCAGGCATGGGCATTACATCCCATCTGCGCGGCCAACTGTTGATCATCGAACAGCTTCCTGGCGTTTTTCACCCATTGAGTGCCATCGTCGGGCGGGCATACCAGCCCGCCTTTGCAATCGAGGACGGTTCGCGCGCTCATATTGTTGTTGGGAACAGCCAGCAATATCGGCCGCGCAGCGCACAGGTAGCTGAGGACCTTCGATGGCGCCGAGTATCTGCCGGCCTCCTGGCTCAGAACAACCGTCAGCACGTCAGCCGTGCCTAGAACTTGTGCGTAGACATCGCCGGGTTGCGGCGGCAGCACCATCAGGTTGGTGAGCTTGTACTGCGCAATTTCATGTGCCAGCCAGTTCGCTGCGCCGCCGGCAGAGACCACAACGATACGCACGTTCGCGTTTTCTCTGAACGCTTCAGCCAGTTGCAGGAACAGTGCCGGGTTATGCTTGAGCCCCAGAATACCTGTATATATGAAAGAGAACTTGTCTGCGAGACCGTGAGCCTTTGCCCACGCGTTGCTTTTGGGCTGAACGGGCAGTTCATCCAGCGGCGCCCAGTTGGGGATCACCGTGCAGCGTGTTTCATCCATCCGATATTCTTTCATCAGAGGCAGAAAGTCCTTGGAGATGAGTACTACATGATTGCTGTTCCTTAGCAGATTTCGTTCGAGATATGTGTAGTATGCACCAACAGCACTGCCCAGAACAGGAAACTTGGGTGTCAAAGCCAGTTTGGTGGCATATCCGATCAAATCCTGCAGCCAAAAGATGAACCTGGCACCCGCTCTACGGCTGGCCTGCAGTGCCAGGCGCTGTGCGTCGAGGGGGGTGTTAGCTGAGAGAACCACGTCTGGCCGTGATCGCATAATGATATCAGCGAGTCTGCGCCCGTGGTCGATCTCGCAGGCGCGCCTGCGCAGGTAGTTGTACTTCTCGAACGACCGTTTCAGACGTATTCCCGTGATCTTCAGGTTGCCGGACCCGGCATCCGAACCGCCGCGGTGAATCAATTGCGTCGTCTCGCTGTACAAGTAGTCCACGGTATGCCCGCGCGCGGCCAGTTCCCTGGCCAGTTGGCGGGTGAATGGGTAATTGCCGTAGTCGTGCAGGAGAAGGTTCAAGCCGACCCTTCTTTCATGTTGACGAAGAGGAAATCACCCTGGATGGCGAGACCTTTCCGGTCGTAACTATGGTTATATACACCTTCCAGCTTGAAGTTGCGTTTGGCAAGCATGGTGATTACCTCATGCGCCAGAGTCTGACCGGTATACAATTCCATAAATGAGCATTCAACGTAAATCCAGGTAAATGTCTGTAATAGGTTGCCAACGCCTGCAAGTACTTCCTTCTCATACCCCTGCACATCGATCTTGAGCAAGGATGGTTGTTCGATCTCCGCTTCATGGACCACATCAGGTAGCCGCCTGATCTGCACTTTCCGGGTTTCCTTTTCTCCGGTTTTAGGGAAGAGTGCGGTTTGCAGCTCGGAAATGGGCAGCAGTGAGGATGAATCATCGGATTGCGATACATGAATCATACCATCTGAGTTATTCGCACCAATTGCAACCTGGTACAGCCTAACTGCATTGTCACCTGCGAACACCTTCGTGAAAACCTCCGATGCTTCCTGTAGTGGCTCAAAGGAGAAGATCGTAGCATTGGGAAACACCTCCTTTGCGACCAGTGCGAATTGCCCACGGTTTGCACCGATATCTATGATTGTCCGAATACCCATGGCTTTCAAATAATGCATAAGCTGTAAATGCTCTACGCCTGCGGCTGTCCTGTGCCGTAATAGTGCAGCGCAAAACCGGGAATTTGAAAGAATCACAGATGCCTTCATGAGTTTATTCATAAACGATGTTTCCTTCCACATCCTGTTCGAATCTATGAATGAGATTTCGAATTTTCCCGATCTCACTTTCTGCGTTATATAACTTCATGGCTGCGTTTTTACCATTATTCCCCATTTTTTTTCTTAATATAGGGTTCTTGCACAAAATTAATATGCCATCTGCAATACTTTGAGGAGATCGCGCATCAACCAATACACCGCAATTGTTATCCTCGAGTACTTCCCGGATCGTTGGAGTATCCGATCCAACCACAGGGATTCCAGCAGACAGATACTCAAACAACTTTCGGGGCATTGCTAGGATATGCGTTTGGTCAATTGGCAGGACGAGACTAAGGCCAATATCTGAAGAGAACAGGTGTTTCAACACTTCTTCATGAGGAATATTTGGTAGTGTAATCAGACTACCCTGTTGTTCTAGTTTATTTTTCAGCGCTGTGTTCTGCAAATCAGATCTTGAATCCCCAATTATATAAAAACATGCGTTTGGTTCCTGCTCAAGAACTAAAGGGATGGCAAGTAACAATTCTTCAGATCCGTATGACCACCTCAGCCCGCCAGCGTGCACGATTTTTATTTGATTACTTGATCGGGAATCGTGTTTTGGTTTACTGGCTGTAGGTGGAAAAATTGATATAACGATTCCTTTTTTATCCAAATAGCGGTAATGTTCTTGCCTGGCTTTACTTACGTGAATGATCTCATCTGTGTTTCGAGATAAACGTTGAAAAACGAGACGGATGATCCTTCTGATCAGCGGTTGTAGCAACTTTCCAAAAGCTGAAGCTCTATCCTCATATATTTCCCGTAGATCAGCCACCACAATATTATGTAGTCTTCTTTTTGCTTGGATGGCAATCCACCAGGAATCGGGTTGAGAGCAAAATACAATATCGGGACGATTGGCGATTAAAGAACGATATGCCAGAGTGCTGTTTCTAAATCGTTGGCCAAGTCCGGATAAAATGTTAAATATGCTAGAGTCATAGTCAAAGTGGTGGGTAGGAAACGGTAATTCCGAAAAAGTGATCTGCTCGTTCTGAAGATGATCTGGAATTGAACCAGGAGAAATTAGCAGTACTGGGTAACCAATAGATCTTACCGCGTTCACATAGAAAAGTGTATGACTGTCTTCTAAACCCAGAAGACAGGATAACATACCGATGACAGGTTCATTTCTGGATTTCATGTTTGCTCTCATTAGTTATTGAATCAAGTATAGGGGTTTTTGGATAAAGTACTGTCTTTTCATTCGCGACAGTCAAGCCGATGACCACCATGACTATGGGGACAGATTGGATTAATCCAAAAACATTACCAACCAATGATTGAATAATGAGACCTATCAAACCAAGGCTTAGCGCAATTCCAATTAGGTTTTGTGATGTTCGGTGCAAAGCAATATTCTTGCGAAACGTCTTAATCACTCCGAAGATAAAAAAGGTAAAGGGTAAGAAGCCCAACAAACCCATCTTTACTAGGAAGTAATTTAATATATTGTGCAATGTTGGGGAAGGTTCTCCATACATTACAGTTAGATTAAAAGACCTGTAGTCTGAACCAAATCCAATTCCAAATATCGGACTCTTCACAAGAATCTCGGCAACAAATGGATATTCAATAATTCTGCCATCATTTTTAATATTGATTACCAGGTTTTTAAACCTTTGTAGACTTGCATTCACCACATTATTTCCTGCGAAATCCTTCAGGAACTCAATGAGTAAAAATGCTACTACCAGAAAAGTTAAACCGAAAATACACCAAAGAAAAGCTTTATTCATGGTAAATCGTTCAATTCTTTGGAAGTTTAGGAGGAAAACAAATGCTCCAAGAACAAACACAGCGATTGTTGTTCTCAGTTGGAAAAAGAATGAGGAAGCAAGAGTAAAGAGCATTAGGAAAAAGAAAATGAACTGTCTTTTTTTTGAGAAGGGAGTATTTGTTGTTGTTAGCGAAAACACGAAGTAAACCAGAGATGTAAATGCAAGTAGACAGTTTGCGTCTGGAATAGCTCTTGCTAGATTTTGGGAGGAATTAGAAATTCCCACGCTACCTACTGTTACGTTACTAACTAATCGAATTGTATTGTGTGTCGCAGCTTCAATATCCCCACCAACTGCAACCAATAGACCAATTACCATCAGACTAAAGAATAGGTGAGATGCATCCGATTTGGAAGTAACATTTGTTGAAATAGCCAAAGGGAGAACCCAACATTCGACGACGTAGAATTCTTTAATTATTGTGATCGTATCTCCACCATTGAAGAATCCTACCAGAGCACCAATAAACGCGATTCCACATAGTGTACACCCTGGCCAAATAAGTGGATGCTTGATGACAGAAATTATCCGTTTCCTTCCTTTAATCAAGCCTACAATTATTGCGATCAAAATTACCAGATCTCGAATTTCGACAAGATTAGATCCATTAGCCATTTGAATAGCAATCCGCTGGCTGATTAGCCCAACATTCGATGATAAGAATAAAAGCAGGATCAAGAAATTCGAATAACTAACAAATGAAAAGAATACGATAACAGAGAAGCCAATAACCAAAAGTAAATACTTGCCATATCCAAATCCACTAATGACCCCGATGGCTATGGAAACAATTATCACCCCAAAAATTATTCCAATTACTCTTGTTACTTTTAGTCGCATGACCTTTCTTAGATTTGTTGCCAAATTATTCCTCCACACTTAACTTGCCATTGATTAATCATTTTCATTGAAGAGAGTACCAATTCGGGAAAATAATTGCCGGCGAATCATGATGGAAAGATTATCAAATCTCGCGTCAAAAGCAAGTTTTTTTCGGTTGAAAAAAAATCTTAACAATGTAAACAAACCGATTCCTCGAAGCATTCCTCTTTGGGGTATGCTTGTTATTGAATACCAGGCATGGCGAATCGGTGATACTTGAAAATTGTAGCGCTGTAAAGTAACTTTATGGGATTCCAGAAGTTCTTGCGTTCTTGTTCGGCTGATTCGGTCTGGTTGATCTCTATCACCAGCAAATACATCGTTGATATGCATGAAAGTGAATTTTCTTCCTATGCGTAGCCAGTATTCGTAATCTAAGCAAAGCAAATTTTCTAGGAGCTTGTTATTCTCCATAACTTTACGACGGAAGAATACAGTTGGCTGGCTTACTTTTCCATCTACGAACATTCTCTCATAACAAAAATCCGGGATGCACCAAATTAGGCCTATTAGGTTGTTTTTTGAGATTTTTGCTACATTTGCATGGATCACATCCACCTCGGGATGTCGGGCGAATTCCTTCACAACCCTTTCAAAAACCCCTGTATGGAAATACACGTCATCAGAATTGATCCAACCAATGACCTCGCCTCTGGCTAATGCGAAACCCTTATTAACTGCATGCGCCTGTCCGCGGTCTTTTTCGGATAGCCAACTGACATTGATTCCACAAGGATTTTTACAATAAGCATGTAGTAGATCTACTGTCCCATCACTTGAACCTCCATCGACTATAATATGTTCGATGGGTCGGTAACTCTGCTTCTTTATCGAAATAATTAAGTCAGACAGGTAATCAGCTTGATTAAATGAAGGAGTAATGATTGAAATTAATGTCATGTGTTACCCTATCGGTCGATTGTGATCATTTGATTAATACTTTCAAAGCAACATTGTCTATGGTTGATACTTCGGAGATGAAAGATGAATAAAGGAAAAATAAAAAACTATTTATTGGACCATAAGTTAGCATATTTTCTATTGTTTCCAATAATTCTGAGTAGACGGTTTTTCCTGAGTTTTCGAAGAAAGAGCAGTATCCGGATTTTCGATAAGTTTCTATCAAGAATTGTTGAGGGGACCGTTTTCTTGAATATACCAGAATACTCGGGTATGTTTACTATTGATATCCGCTCTCACATTTTTCGGCGTATTGCATTATTTAATGAATATGAGACCGGAATCCGCGATCTTGTTCTAACTCATTTGGATCGATCTCGCGATGCAATTGATGTTGGAGCAAATATTGGTTTATTTACTGTTCTCATGGCCAAGCAATTGTCTTCGGGAAGAAGAGTCCTAGCCATTGAACCAACATCCGGAGCATCTACGCTGTTACGAAAAAACCTTCTTGTTAATGATGTTTCCTCCTCTGTTGAACTTTATCAAGGAGCTGCAGGGAATGAGAATATGAAAGTGGATATATGTATCCCGCAAGGAAGAGAAGAATACGCATCAATAGGGCGGGAGCTTGTTCATGAATCAATTGCGGGATATCCTATTGTGAAAGAACAAGTAAAATGCAACACTTTAGATTATTTGGTCGCCAAACATGATTTAGTGCCAGGGCTGATAAAAATTGATGTTGAAGGTGCAGAATACTTTGTTCTCGATGGCGCAAAAGAAACATTAAAAAGGTTTCGGCCAGTTGTCATTTTTGAATCCTCGCAAGCGTTAATGAAGAACTTCCCATACACATTTTCAGATATTGAAGAACTGTTCATTACAAACCATTACTCAGTCTATTCACTATGGGAAACAGATGAATTCCTGGCAATACCAATAATTGATCAGTAGTTATTGCCTTTCTTGTTGAGAAACCCTGATTTCTTCCGAATTGATATAAAAGAAAAGGCCGTGTTCCCTTATCGAATGGAAGAAATTTTTCATCCTCGCATATCCTGCCGCAAAGCAAATGGAGACTGTACTGAAGAGAATGAAAATTATTAATCTAATGCCAATAGGTAGTACTGCGATATACCCAGAAGCTGCGGCTATTGTCCAAATGATGAGTATAAGAATTACTCGGAGAATTTGAATAAAGTAGTTAGAGAAATTTGCTCCAATGAGTTTGATCCCATAGAAATTCGTGGTCACGACAAGTATATAGACAGCATTTGACCAGATTGCTCCCTGTAGTCCATAAATCGGAGAAAGTAGAATAAGCGCTAAACACATACCTGTCCCACCAATGAATCCCCATATGGCATTTACTCCTGGTTTCCCAATACCAAGCAAAAGATAGAAACCAGAGGCTGCCAGAGAATATGTTCCATAAATACAGGCGAGAAAGGGCAGGATGGTCGATGGAATTCCAAGCATGTTTCCAGTAAATACCAAACGGAAGAGCAGGTCATACCAGTAAATTATTGGCAAAGAGAGAATAAGTACAATTACGCCATTAGTAATAGTGGCATTATTGTAGATGCTTTGGATTCTATTGTAGTTGCCGTTCTCTTTTTCTGCGCTAACTGCTGGCGTGATTACCTTGATGGGCAGTGCGCTCAATTCGTTTATCTTTATGGTTATCGATGTTACAGCCGCGTAAACACCGCTCGCGCTAGATCCGAGAATTGCATTCACGAGGATCCGATCCATCTGACCGAAAAGGCTGGACCCAAGGCTGGAGACCCAGTGTTGAAGTCCAAAGCGCCATTGGCAACCCGCCTCAACCTTTGAAATTGCCAGACTCGCCAACCTGACATGGAGAATCTTCTTGATTATGATTGAGTGGGCGAGAACCCCGGCTAGCGAAGAGAAAAGCAACCAAAGGAAAAGAGTTGAAATCCCACCGTTTCTCCACGCGATCATCACTACCCCTGCCTGAAGTAAAACTGTGATCAGGGTGTCAACGATTGCCTGTAAATCGTAACGCTGGTGAGCAGCTTCGATGGAAGTTAAATACATGACTAAAAGTTTGGGTAGTATGATGAAAGATGAGATACGCAAAGAAAGCAACAGGCCTCGTTCCAGTATCGCTCCCTGGTATATCGTCGCAACCAATGGAGAAATCAGGTAATACACTGTTGACGCGACTAATCCAAATAGCGCGATCAAGAGAAAAGATGTCCCCAAACACCTTGATGCGCCTGTTTCATCTTTCTTCACAAGGAAACCCGGCAATCGGTTAAGCAATGCTGTCGTGATCCCCATTTCGGCGAGAGTGAACAAACCAACCTGCGCGTTGATCGTTACCCAAACGCCATAGCTGTCAATCCCAAGGAGGCGGATTAATAGAGGAATCGCTGCCAGGTTGACCAGCAGGCGAATTCCTCCTCCCAGAGAAATGAACAGGCTATTCTTTCGGATGCTCATTGTTTTTTGTCAGAAACAGTCTTTGTTCGTTTATTCGATGTATCAGCATAATAATGCTGGTAAGCTGAATAGTCGCGGTAATACTTGTAATGTGATGAGTAAAGTGGGCCTCGTAGATCAACATCATTCATCACCACACCCAGGATTGTGGCATTTACCTGGCGCAATTGAGAAATGGTTTGGCGTAGAGAAATGGTGCGGGTTTTTCCGGGTCTGACCACAAGGATGATCCCGTCGACTGAAGGAGCCAGAACCGCTGCATCCGTAACCGCCAGCACCGGAGGAACATCGATCAGCACAAGGTCATTCTTTTGACACATCCCCAAAAGAATATTCTGCATTTTCTTGGATCCAAGCAATTCAGCAGGGTTGGGAGGCAATTGACCTGTTGTGAGCAAGCTCAAATTCTTCACACGGGTCATCTGTTGCGCGCCATTGGGAATCTCAGCAGGGTGTGCAAAAAGAGTGCTCAGACCAGCCCGGTTGGGAACCCCAAAATAAGTATGCAATCTGGGATGACGCAGATCGCAATCAGCGATGGTAACCCTGAAACCGTTCTGCGCCAGGACCACACCCAGGTTGCAGGTGGTAGTTGTCTTTCCTTCTCCCGATTCTGTGCTGGTGATCATTAAAGTGTGCAACGGTTTATCCACGCTGGTATAGCTTACGTTTGTTCGCAAAGTACGATATGCTTCTGCTGTAGGGGAGCGCGGTTCGTTGACGGTGATTAGAGTGCTTTTGTGTGTATCGAACCGGTTTATTACACCGAGGACCGGGAGGTTAAATTTCTTGCTTATCTCGTCGGGTGTTTTGACTGTATCGTCCAACGCTTCGCGGACAAAAATGATCACCGTAATGACCAGGAACCCAAGAATTGCTGCGAGTGCTGTGTTTTGGATGACCTTGGGTTTTACGGGTGATAGATCTGCTGAAGCTGGTTCCACCTGTACAACGGATGAGACCGATTGGGCTTCTGATAATTGGACCTCTTTGAGCGATTGCAGCAAAGTGGTGTGCAGCGCGTTGTATTGTGAGATCTTCTCATCCAGGCGGGCTTTTTCAGCTTCGTCGGTGGACAGGTTGACCTGTTCTTCAAGTGTGTTGCGTTGGCTCTCTATGTCAGCCAATTGTTGCTCAAGGGTAGTCTTAGATTGTGAGAACCTTTGAGTTTGGATTTCCTGGATCTGACTCGAGAAAACAGAAACAACTGTATTGGCGATATTTGCCGATAAGAAAGGATCGATCGTTTCCACCTTAATTTTGATCAAAGCTGTATCGGTCATGGGTGTGATTGTGATCCAGCTCCTGAGGTCTTCTACAGGCAGTGATATTCCCAATTGGTTCATGACCTCAAGAAGCACAGTGTCAGTTGTCATCATTTGTGAGTAAGTAGAGGTCAACTGTTTGGACATTAAAACTGACGAATAATCTGTAGCCTGGGTCGCTGGTGCCTGGTTGACAAGCACCGTTGTGGATGATTCGTAGTAAGGGGTCATCTGCAGACTGACGAAGAAACTGATTGTCCCTGCAATTACCGCAACCAAAAGGATCAACCATAACCAGTGCCAGAAGATTGCCATATACTGGCGAAAGTCTTTTTCGTCACCATCCTGGAATTGGTCGCTAAAGAGTTGCTGATCGGTAGAATCGTTAATTGCCATAGTATTTCCTGTCACTTGTAAGTTATTTGTTGATAGCTTGCTTGTCTACGAATTTGCATATCGATAAAAAAGCGGTTTCAATTTCCTTCAGTAATTCGCCTGTCATGGTTTCTGCATTGATAAATCCCTCTTCAGCAGGATCTTCAATATCAGAAACCAGGGATCCTGAGAATTCAGTGAGGCAATGGATCTTGCTATCAAAGTCGGAGAACTCGATTTGTAAAGCCTCTTCATGGTTTTTTGTCATCACCACCACCAGGTCGGCAGCCTGGATCATTGCCTCATCGATCTCACTCGAGCGGTGCTGGCTCAGGTCTACGCCCAATTTCCTGCCCTCGCGGATTGCTGCAGGATGTGCGCCAGATCTCCGCGGCACCCAGGTTCCAGCACTTTTCACCGTCCATTGCCCATCCATTTCTTTATCACGCAGTGCTTGCTCAAAGAACGCAGCACACAGTGGAGAGCGGAACTGGTTGGCGGTGCACACAAACAGGATGTTGGGCAAGTTGTCTCCTCATAATGACGCTTAAACAGTCGAATCCATCGCCGGCGATGCTCCGCCGCAATGACATGGGTTTTGTCATTGTGTGTCTTTAATGCTCGATGGACAGCGTTGTTCTTTGTTCTGAGACTGATGTCCACCTTTGTCAGTTCACATACACTGCCGGCTCGTTCAATTCCAACAGGCCGTATTTTGCATTTTCAGCAATATTCGTATACGATCACTGCCATCCAACCGAGATGGGGAGGGTTCTTTGCAGTCTCCAAGCGGGTAAAAACAATCATGTTTTTATTTGGTGGGTTGCAAAGAACGATAGTTTTTCGTAAACATAAAAATTACGTAAAAATGCAATTCAAGTATACGATAATCTAATCACAACGAACTTTACAGATTTCTTAAGCAAGACGGCAGAGAGTGGCTTTTTCCGCACAAACTCAAATCTCGGGAAGTGCGATAAATCTCTGATTTTCGGATACAATTTTCATTGAGGTTAACATGGATGAAATCGCGCTTGTCAATTCTGCACTCAAGGGTGAACTGGACGCCTTCAATCGCCTGGTCCTCGCTTACCAGGACATGGCTTTCAACGTTGCCTACCGTATCCTCGGTGAGGTTGACCTCGCCGAAGATGCCACGCAAAACGCCTTTCTCTCTGCCTACAAGAACCTGCGCGCTTTCCGCGGCGGGTCATTCAAAGCCTGGGTGCTGCGCATGGTCACCAACTCCTGTTACGATGAGTTACGCCGTAAGCAGCGCCATCCAACCTCGCCGCTTGAGCCCATGAATGAGGGGGATGGTGAGGAACTCGATTCCTCCGACTGGCTCCCCTCCGACGACCCAACTCCCGAGGTAAGCCTGGAACAGGCCGAGGTGGAACATGCCATCCAGCACTGCCTCGAGCGTCTCTCGCCCGATTTCCGCGCCGTGGTGGTCATGGTGGATGTGCAGGGTATGGACTACGAGGAGGCCGCAAAGAGCATTGACTCACCCCTCGGCACCGTGAAGAGCCGCCTGGCGCGCGCCCGCCTCAACCTGCGCGATTGTTTACGCGGCTTCGAGGAACTTCTGCCCGCCGAATTCCGTCTTGAAAGTGAGAAGCAAGCATGAGCAAAAACTTCACTTTCAAGCAATACCAAATGCTCTCGGATTATCTCGATGAGCGCTGTTCGCCCCGTGACAAAGCGAGGGTGGAGTTGATGCTCAAGAATGATCCTGAAATGCAAAAATCACTTGCTGAGTTCCATCGCTGTCGCATGATGCTCCGGGCGATTCCACAGGTAAGAGCTCCGCGTAACTTTACTCTCTCCCCCTCGATGACTCCGCAAAAGCCGCAGCGCTTTTTTTTGGCCCCGGCGCTGAACTATGGCGCCCTTGTTGCTGCGGTTCTATTCGTGTTCCTGTTTGCCGGCTCCAGGTTGATGCCCCTGGCCGTTGCCAAATCAGCCGCGCCTGAGGCCATGATGATGGCCGCTCCTGCTGCGGATCTTGCTGAAGAGCCCACAACCGTACCGCTCATCATTTGGGGCGGAGCCTATGGCAAAGGTGGTGGCGGCGGTGGCGCTGAAGGCTCAGGCCTGGGCGGCGGCCCGGTTGCCGGTCCCATGATGACGACAAGCCAGGGAGACACAACAACCGGATTAGTTCCAGAAGCGACTGCGGAGAGCGCCAATGTCACAACCACTGACGCGAATCCCTCTGATCTCATTCTTGGCTTGCCTGATCCCTCAACGCAAGGACAGGTAACTGTAATCGGTCAGGAACCCGCTGCTGAAGCCGTCAACGAGACCTCGCGCGCGTATATGCCCTTCCCCTGGGTGTTGGCGGGTGAGATCTCCTTTGCCGTGCTGGCTGTTGGACTGGCCCTGGCAGCCTGGATCATCCGAAAGCGCCGCTAATTTGCCCGGTAAACCCTATCGATTCTGCCCGTACTGCGCCGCTCCCCTGGAAGAGAAGACGCAAATGGGAGAGGTGCGTCCCACCTGCCCGAACTGCGGCTGGGTGTATTATGAGGACCCCAAGGTGGCTGCCGGGGTGGTGGTGCTCAAGGACGAGCACATCCTGCTTGTGCGCCGCGTGATCGAACCATATGCCCGCCAGTGGACCATCCCCGCTGGTTTCGTCAATGCCTACGAGGATCCTGCTGAGGCTGCCGTGCGCGAATGCCGTGAAGAGACCGGGTTGCTCGTTGAGCTTGATGATCTTCACGAGATGCTCACCGGCCGCGAACATCCCCGCGGATCCGATATTTTGCTCGTATACCGCGCCAGGGTGACGGGCGGTGACCTGCGCGCCGCCGATGATGCCGATGAAGCCGCCTGGTTCCCACTCGATGATCTGCCTGAACTGGCCTTCAACTCGACTAAAAAAGTCATCGCTGCCTTGTGTGCAGGTTGATGCGCAGATATCCAAAATCCCCTTAATGATAAAATGGTATGGAGCTTGCAGCCTCCAGAGCAGTGTATTCTTCTGAGACACGAAAGAGATCCTTATGCCCCGCTACACGTCTTCACGCAATTCCAAATCCAGTAATTCACGTTCCTCCTCGGGCAGCCGGCGTACGGGCAGTAAGAAGACCGCTCCCCGCCAGCAGGCACAGCCGCTCTCGCCAGAGGTGAAGAAGGATATCGTCGGCGGGCTGCTCGCGGTGCTCGGCATTGTCAGTGTGCTCAGTTACTTTTCCACCGAACAGGGGACTTTTACCGCCTGGTTCAGCACGTTAATGAAGTGGATCGCCGGCTGGGGCGGCATCTTCCTCCCCATTGCCGTGATGGCCATTGGGCTGACGCTCCTCTTCCGCAATGTGGAAAAATTCCCGCGCATCTCCACCGGGCGCGGCATCGGCATCTTCCTTTTCTTCCTCAACCTTATCACCTGGTTCCACTTTTCCATCAAAGGCGACTACATCGCCGCCAGCCAGGGCAGAGGCGGCGGTTACGTTGGCGGCGCGCTTTACCAGGTGCTCCTCAGCACGCTCGGACGCGCCGGCGCTGGCGTCTTCCTCTTTGCCTGGACGGTCATTGCCCTCATGTTCATCCTCGACCTGCCCATCCCCGAGATGGTGCGCCGTGTGGAAAAGGGTTTTTCCAAACAGCCCAGGTCTGCCCCACAGCCGGTGGTCAGCCAGACCAAACTTCCCATCAGGCAGTCGGTGAAAGCGCCTTCATATGAGGAACGCTTTGAATTGCCCGAAGGCTTCAACCCCATTGACCTGAACGGTGAGCGAGACAAACCTCAGATCGTGGTCACCCCGCGCAAACGCACCCAGGAACCCGCGCGCCAGACGACCACTCAGCAGCCCGCGCGCGCGCCCTCTACTCCTGCCTTCATTCCTGATAACAAACCTGTTGGTGCGCCCGTGACGACTACCGCCCGCCCGCAGAAACCCTGGACGCTGCCCTCCGTGGAAGCCGTGCTTGACCCGGCCACTCCGGTCACGATCCAGTCGCATCTTGATAAAGACCGCGCCCGCCTCATTGAAGAAACCCTGGCCTCGTTCAGCGCCCCCGCCCATGTGGTGGAAGTCCACCGCGGACCCAGCGTCACCCAGTTCGGCGTCGAGCCTGATTTCATCGAGACCCGCACAGGGCGCGTGCGTGTGCGCGTGGCCAAGATTGTCTCGCTCTCCGACGACCTGGCCCTGGCACTTGCCGCGCCTTCCATCCGCATCCAGGCCCCCGTGCCCGGACGTTCCTACGTCGGTATCGAGGTCCCCAACACCGAGATCGCAGTGGTCGGTCTGCGCGAGGTCATCGAGTCTGACGCCTACCGTAAGGTCAAGTCCTCGCTCAAACTCGCCCTCGGTAAAGACGTGGCCGGCAAACCCATCTGCGCCGACCTCACCAGCATGCCGCACCTGCTCATCGCCGGCACCACCAACTCCGGCAAGTCAGTATGCGTCAATTCCATCCTCTCCAGCCTTCTGCTCACCAACTCGCCCTCCGACCTGCGCCTGGTGCTCGTCGACCCCAAGCGCGTGGAGCTGACAGGCTACAACCACATCCCGCACCTGCTCGCCCCGGTTGTGGTCGATGCTGAAAAGGTCATCGGCGCGCTGCAGTGGGTAATCCGCGAGATGGACGCGCGCTATCACAAGTTTTCCAGCGCCGGTGTGCGCAACATCATCGAGTTCAACCGCCGCAGCCCCGACGAACACCTGCCTTACCTGGTGGTCGTCATCGATGAACTCGCTGATCTCATGATGATGGCACCCGACGAGACTGAACGCTGCATTACCCGCCTGGCCCAGCTTGCTCGCGCCACCGGTATTCATCTCATCATCGCCACCCAGCGCCCCTCCGTGGACGTGCTCACCGGCCTCATCAAGGCCAACCTGCCCGCCCGCATTGCCTTCATGGTCGCCTCGGGGGTTGACAGCCGCGTCATCCTTGACCAGCCCGGCGCCGAGAAGCTCCTCGGCCGCGGTGACATGCTTTACCAGGCTCCCGACGCCCCCGCGCCGGTGCGTCTGCAGGGAACATACGTCTCCGACGGTGAGATCCAGCGCCTCACCGAGACCTGGAAGTCTATCGCCTACAACAATCCTGATGCCGCCACCGCCGACCCCTTCGCCAAGGCTTCCTTCGAAATGGACGCCGGCCGCGACGGTGTGCCGCTCAAGCAGGGCGCGCTCTGGGACGACGGCAGCGTGAGCAATGACGACCCCATGCTCAAAGACGCCACCGCTGTGGTGCGCCGCGAGGGTAAGGCCTCCATCTCCATGCTGCAGCGCCGTCTGCGCGTGGGATACACCCGCGCCGCCCGCCTCATCGACACGTTAGAGGAACGCGGCATCGTTGGCCCGCAGCAGTTGGGCTCCCAGGTGCGCGAGATCCTCGACTACGGCGACGAACCTGCCACCGCCCCTCCAGAAGAAGACGCTTCATAAACCGCATAACCTCGAGAATCAACCGCTTCCAAAAGGAAGCGGTTTTTGTTATCGCACCTCTTGAGCAGGTTTTACGCAATCTGAGGGCGACTTTATTAAGAGGGGTGCTGCGGGTGAGGTGAGGGGTATTTAGATCTCATCTAAAATAATTAAGACAAAAACACTCCAAATATGTTATCATATAAATAACAAACAACAAAAGGAGATAACCATGAGAGCGACAGAAATTCTGATGGAGGAGCACCAGGTCATTCTGCGTGTCCTCACTGCCCTCGAGAAGGCCACCAGCCAGATCGACACCGGCAGGGTCAAGCCCGGCTTCTACCTCGACGCGGCTGATTTCATCAAGAACTTCGCTGACGGCTGCCACCACGCCAAGGAAGAGGGCGTCCTCTTCAAGTACATGGAAGATAACGGCGTGCCAGTGCAGGGCGGCCCCATCGGCGTGATGCTCTCCGACCATGAGGCCGGACGCCAGTTCACCCGCCAGATGAGAGACGCTGCCCAAAAGTGGGAGGCGGGTGACAAAGCTGCCGTCGCTGACGTTAAAACCAACGCTGAGGGATATGTGGGCCTTCTCCGCGCCCATATCATGAAAGAGAACAACGTGTTGTTCCCCATGGCCGACCGCGTCGTCCCCCTCGACATCCAGCCCGAGGTGGAGGAGAAGTTCGAGTTCGTCGAGCATGAAGAGACCGGTGAGGGCGTGCACGAAAAGTACCTCGCCCTGGCTGAAAAGATGGAACGCGACGCAGCCGCGTTTTGATATCCTCACCAGAAAGCCAGACTCCCCGGTCACCAGTCCGGGGAGTCTTTTTTTACGCTATTTGCGCAATTTCTCCAGATTCTCTTTGGCCGGCGGCACCATCGCCAGAAAGCCGGTCAATTGCTCGCACGGATAGTCCGTGCACTCGGCACAGGTGACGTAGCCGCGTCCCTGCGCGCACGCCCGGATCTCGCACTCCGCGCAGTGCCCGCACCACGGACCCGTGCTGCTGTTGCAGCCCAGGCAGGTGACCCCCGCCACCGTGATGTCCGGCGTGTTGTACTCCGCGCGCCATTTGGCTGCGATCTTCTCCAGTTCCGCCTGGTCATTGGCTATGGTGGCCAGGTAGGCCTCGCAAGCCGCGCAATTCAAACCACAAGGTGCGATCATTTCAGTCATATCAACCCTCCCGGATTTGTTTACAATATAATAGCACAATAGTTCTATTAAATCAATATATTGATGAAGTATCATCAAAGAGCGTTACTTGTATGATAAATCCACATCATATCTGGTATCGGTTTCTTCATAAGAACTTCATACTTTCTTGATATTTTTACCCTATCAACGATTATTGTTATCAAGGAGAGATCAAATATGAGTATGTCTGGCAAGAAGAGTATCTTTAAATCTGCGTTCTTTCGGAAAAGTATATGGATTCGGCGGGTGGTGCAAATTTTCTTTTTTGCGCTCATCGCCCTAATAGCGGTCAATCACACGCTGGTGGAATTGGGGGAGGGGATCGAATTTCTTTCCAGCGCTTCACTGCATGCAGTTTGCCCCTTCGGTGGTGTGGAAACTCTGTATACGTTCGCGGCTACAGGTGACTTCGTGCAGAAGATTCACGAGTCTTCATTTGTTCTTATGATCATCGTGCTTCTGTTGGCCATTTTATTTGGGCCTGTTTTCTGTGGATGGGTCTGCCCCCTCGGAACTGTGCAGGAATGGGTGGCGTCGCTGGGTAAAAAGATCTTCAAGAAGCGCCGTTACAATCATTTTATTCCCGCCAAAATTGACCGGGTGCTGCGCTACCTGCGCTACCTTGTGCTAGCCTGGGTCATTTATATGACCGCGGTCTCAGGCACGCTCATATTTGAGTCAGTTGATCCCTATTACGCTCTTTTTAACTTCTGGAGTGGTGAAGTAGCCATCGGCGGACTGATCGTCCTGGGCGTCACCCTGCTCGCCTCGCTATTCATAGAGCGCCCCTGGTGCAAGTATGCCTGCCCCTACGGCGCCGTGCTGGGCATCACCAATCTCTTCCGCGTCTTCAACATCCGCCGGTCGGCATCCACCTGTAACATGGACCACGTCTGCGATATCGTTTGCCCCATGAACATCCAGGTCTCGTCAAAATCCATCGTGCGCGACCACCAGTGTATTTCCTGTCTGGAATGCACTTCAGAGGCTCACTGTCCCGTCGCCGGCACGGTCACCTTTGAAGCCGGCCGTTTGCCCGGTAAAAAACGCAAAGCGGAGGTGAAATAATGAAAATGCGATCTTCCACGCTTGCTGTTTTAATTGTCGTCATCATTTTTGGCGGCATCATGTTCACCTCTGCCCTGGGCTGGTGGAATACCGAATCCACCAAGTCTCCCCAGCGCTTTGACAGCGGCGCCGCCGTCGGCGAATATGACCCGGCTGACATCCGCGGCTCTTACACCTTCGGTGAAGTCAGTGACCTCTTTAACATTCCTCTCGCTGACCTCGAAGTGGCTTTCCGTCTGCCTGAAGGCTCTGATGCCGCCAGCTATTCTCTGAAGGATCTTGAAGCTGTATCCTTGGGACTACCAGTGGAAGTGGGCACTTCTTCGATGCGCATGTTTGTCGCCTTTTACAACGGACTGCCCTATGACCTGGTGACCGCTGAGGAGGGTTTCTTATTCCCCGAAGCCGCGGCGATTCTTACAGCGCATAACATGATGCTGCCGGAACAGGTTGAGTACCTTCAGACTCACATCGTTCCCGAAGGTGACTCTGCTGCAGCACCGCTTGATACAACCCCCGCGGTGACGAGCGAATCCACCACCACGGTCGAGGTGGAGCACGAGGAGACCGAAAAGAAGGTCTCAGGTTCCACCTCCTTCCAGGACCTGCTCGATTGGGGTCTCTCGCAGGAGATCATCGAATCCGTCATTGGCGAACCCATGCCCGCTGGCGGAACGCTGATCAAGGATTTCGCCACCCAAAATGGCATGGAATTCTCCACGGTGAAGAACGCTCTCCAGTTGGAAGTTGATAAGCTGCCCTGACCCCTGCTGCAACATTTTAAATGAAAAGGCTCTCCAAACGGAGAGCCTTTGTTATTATGCTGACTGCTAATCCTCTGCCAGCAAAATGATCTTATCAGCCTTGCTCAGTGTGATCATCGCGCCCTTGTCGGGGTTGAGATGCACGCCATACGCCTTCTCAGCGCTGTGGGCTTCCGCGGCCAGCAGATAGCCGATGGCCGTCTTGCCCTGACGCCGCGCCGCTTCCACCACGGTGTAGAAGTTCACCGCCGTGTCGGCCTTGACGAACTGGCTGGCCGGGCTGATGTAAGCCTCGCTGCCCTCGGGGTCGAACAGGTCGGTGAACACGCCGTTGAGCGACTTGTTCTCCGAGACCTGGGTCAGCAGCAGACTGATGAGCTTGTCGCTGACGATGAAATCGTCGGCCTGGCTCACTTCAGCCAGATTGCGGTTGCGGATATCGAGCATCTCGCTGACCACGGCAAAGTCGTGGCCCTTCTTGTCGGCCATGTCGCGCAGGTGCAGCAGCGTGATTAGGGTCTGCGCGTCGGCCTTCTGACCGGGCAGGTCATCGGAGTAGCACAGCAGGATGATGTGATCGAACTTGTAGAGGTCCAGGCTTTCGAGCAGCGCGCGCTCGGTGATCTTGCCGGCTTTAAAGCTGAGCTTCTGATGCTTCAACTCGCGCTTCAATTTCAGCACCTTCTCTTCCAAGCCTTCAATGTCGCCAACCACCACTGCCTCTGACCCGGCAGCCACGTAATTGTCCAGCTCGCACAAAAGCAGAGGAGCGCGCCAGTTCCAGCCCAGGATGATCGTGCGCTCGGGTTTGGACGCCAGCTTCACCGGCTTGCTGAACGCCTTCTCGTCGATCGCAGGCGCGCCGTCGAGAATGACCTTGTCGTCGTCCTCTGCGATCAACACCACCCGGTCCCCGGCCTGGAGCACCGTGTCCATGGGCGGGTTGAGTGCGGCTGCGCCGTTCTGAACAATGCCCATCACGGTGTTCTTCTTGAACAGGTTGAGCACCTCGCCGTACTTCCTGCCGGTCAGCGCGGGCAGCTCGGGCGTGTAGATCTCGTCGCCGCCAAAGTCCATCAGCTCGGTGTAGACCACCGAGAGCCCCGACTGCCGGCAGGTCTGTGCGATGATGCGCGCGATGATACCGCCGGTCTGCACGATCTCCACCTCGTCCTTGCCCACCATCTTGGCCACGTCGCCGTTCTCAGCTTTGGTGAGCTCGGCCACGATGTGATAGGGTTCGCTGCGCCGTTTGGCATAGTTGACGATGGCCAGCACGCTCTTGATGACCTCGGCGTCGGCCTCTTCGCTATTCTCCGGGCTGAGCACGATGATCGATTTGCTCGTGTTCAGGCTAACCAGATCCAGGTCGGTCTCCTCGATGGGGCTGCCCGTGCGGCAGACCACACGCGTTTTGCCCGTGTCTTCAAGGCGGGTGGCGATCTCGTCTTCCATCTCCACCTTATCGCGTTCGGCCATGATGACCACGCACGATTTGGACTGGTTCTCGTTGGCGGCTACCAGCTCGCCCAGGATGGTGAAGATCTGCTCCGACCAGCCCAAAATGACGGTGTGGTTGCCCTCGAGCACCTTCGAGCGCCCCTTGCGCAGCTCTTCCAGCTTGCCTTCCACGCCGCTGGTGAGCACACCGATGAGCGTGGAGATCACAAAGATGCCGCCGATGGTGACGAACAGCATCACGATGCGGAAGCCCCAGCCCGTGTCGCCGCCCATGGTGCCGGCGTCGAAGGTGCGCATCAGCGATTCCCAGGCTGCCTCGATGAAGCTGACCGGGCCTTCGCCGTTCACGTCGAGCTTCAGCAGCGAGACCACCAGGCCCGCCGCCGCCACGATCACCAGCGAGGCGATACCCAGCCACAGGATGAGCGCGCTCGGCCCCTTCGAGAAGGTGTTGTCCACCGCGTACTTGAATCTTTCCTTGAATGATGTCTTTTCTGGCATGAATCCCTCCGAAGATAGTTAAATTAGAACAATGAGTAGTTTTTGTTTACTCATTGCTGTTTTCGATTGGATGATTATATAACAGGGAACCCGATATCAATTAAGTATTGATAAACTGGATCATAGTATTCAGCTTTTCTGGTTGGATCTTCCTCATCTCCCTTTGGTACTACGATAACCATCCCTTGGCGAGCGCGAGTGAGTAAAACCCGGTACGCATTCTTTAGATATCCCTTGTTTTCTTCCTTGCGTATTTGATTCCACCTACTGCCACAAAATGAACGGCACTCCCAGTGATCTTTCGCAAATCGAAAATCACCATCCCAAATAACACAAGACCAATCTAATTCAAGGCCTTGTATTTGAAACTCGGTAGCCACATCCTCTAGATAGTATGATGACCTAACATCCTCTTTTGTATCTAGGAACCAATGAATCGGATCAATGGTGGCTTTTGCGTCAACAGCCAAGGGTTTTAGCCTCAAGGCTTGTGAAGAGACCACAATTCCAAATCTCTCAGAACCTCTTGCGTTTTCCTTTAACCATGCTTTGGCTTTTTGGTGATCTCTTGTTATGACAATGGGGTACTTGTTTTGCGTTGCTAACAACGTTTTTCTTGCTTCGGGAATATCAATATCTAGGATTTGTTTTACTAGTAATGATACATTTTCAGATCTAAATGAACGAATTGAAGTTGAAAGATGAAGGTTCTCATTGTACGTAACATCTATTTTGGGGTCTATCATCTGGATGATTTGACCCGCCCCAAATTCTGAATCAAGCAATTTTGGCGAGATGAAGACTTTCCAATCCTGGAAGTTTGTGTTAATCGAATTAATCCATTCACTTATTCCAGCTTCACCAATATTTATTTCTTGACCACCACCTACTAAACAAACAATTACAGCCCAATCTGGGTGACGATCAAGACATGAAATCAAAAAATCTGGTTCTGATTGGTTGAAATCAGGCACACCCTTTTTGCGTTTCATGAAATTTGATGTTTGTTCAATATTCCATGCGCGTTGGGCTTCATCAAAGAGGGCAACATGTTCTAAGGGCGCTTTTGATAAATCGACTAAGCAATCATCCCGAAAATTGTGAACATTTTGAATGAATAATTTAACATCTCGTCTTGCATCGCTCAGCTTGCTCTTTTTACCAAGATCTCTTTCGTGATGTACTTTATCTCGTGCTAAAGCCTCACGAAGAATCTGCACCAAAGGTCCATTTCCAGATAAAAAGACGCTATATAGATCTTTCTCTTTATCAATATGCTGTGTGGCAATGTTTAAGCCAACAAGGGTTTTACCAGCACCAGGCACACCTGTTACAAAACAGATTGATTTTTTGTGCTCTTGATTCGACTTTTTGATTATTTCAGATATCTCTTGTGAAGTAATGGATAGGTTCTTGGCATCAGCATCGCTTCTGGATATCTCATGCACAGAATGGCCATTATACAAAGCCATTGCTGCTTCAATCATTGTCGGTGTAGGTTTATATGATCCCTTTTCCCACTCGATAACATTTATATCTTTGTCTTCTCCAAGAAGGAGCCCTTTGGTAATTATTTCCGGAAGCAATTCAAAATTTGATTTGACAGGAACAAGAACCCTATCCTGGCTAATATCAAAAGCAATGTAAGATTCGTTTTTTTTTGCTCTGGATGCGATTAAAACTGGAATAATGAATTTGTCATGGCTGGTCTCATGAAAATATTTCAAATCAAGTGCATAATCCCAGACTTGATCGATTCCCGATGAGAGGAATTCTTTTTCGCCGATTTTAAATTCAAGAATAAATATGACCGATTTGATAATTACTAGTGCATCAATACGTTTTCCCATTCGTGGAATTGCATATTCAAAATAAACTTTCCCGGTTTTCCCTTGTAGGGTTTTTTGAAGAATTTTAGTTTCTGCTAACCACGCATCTCTCTGTGTATTTTCGACAGGAAATTCTGAGCTCTTCACTAATTCACCCAGAATTTCATTTGGTGAAAGATCAAGGAAGTTACTAATTTGAGATGAAAAGTATTCTCTTTTCATGAAATTCCTTTTTTTCCAGTTGAGTAGAGCATACAGCGGAAAATGCAAAACGGCAAGTAGAAATTCACTATTTGACAAAATAGAAAATAAGTTCTATAATAAGAACCTGACCACTCAGGTTCTTTTACATTCTCATACCGCTTCACACCTCTGCTGGAAGAATAGTCGTTTCCCTTCGTTCCCGCAGTTATCGAAACCATGACGGTTTTGTATATTGAAAAGGGGATTGTTCCTAATTGTTTTATATAACAATTACAGCAAAACCCGGCTGGCTTTCACCAACCGGGTTTTATTACTTCACTAATTTTGAACTTTCTCTGCGGCCTCTGCGGCTCCGCGTGAGAACGCTCTGCGTGAGCTGCTCTTACAACCCCGCAGCCTCGCGAGCGCAGCGGTCTTTGCGCCCCCGAGCGTTTTATGCGAGAGGGGTAAAAGCGAGCGCCCCGGATGATCTTGTCCGGGGTGCCCGATAACTTTGCAAATTCTAAAAGAAACTAGAGCCCTGCAGCTTTGCGGAGGATATCCGCCTTGTTCGTCTCTTCCCAGGTGAACTTCACGTCGTCGCGGCCAAAGTGGCCGTAGGCGGCCGTCTTCTGGTAGATCGGCTTGCGCAGGTCCAGGTCGCGGATGATGGCGCCGGGGCGCAGGTCGAAGGTCTCGGAGATCAGTTTGGCGATCTTCTCATCATCGATCTTGCCGGTGCCGAAGGTCTCCACGTTGATCGAGAGCGGGTGCGCCACGCCAATGGCGTAGGCCACCTGGATCTCGCAGCGGTCGGCCAGGCCGGCAGCCACCACGTTCTTGGCCACCCAGCGGCACGCGTAAGCGGCCGAGCGATCCACCTTTGTGGGGTCCTTGCCGCTGAAGGCGCCGCCGCCGTGGCGGCCCATGCCGCCGTAGGTATCGACGATGATCTTGCGGCCGGTCACACCCGCGTCGCCCATCGGTCCGCCGATGACAAAGCGCCCGGTGGGGTTGACGAAGATCTTGGGGCTCTTATCCAGCAGCTCGGCCGGGATCACGGGGTTGATGATGTGCTCCACCACCGATTCCTCGATCTCGCTGTGATTCACCTCGGGTCCGTGCTGGGTGCTGATGAGCACGGTGTCCACGCGCACGGGCTTGCCGTAGGCGTATTCCACGGTCACCTGGCTCTTTCCGTCTGGGCGCAGCCAGGGCAGGGTGCCGTCTTTGCGCACTTCCGCCAGGCGGCGGGTGAGCTTGTGCGCCAGGTAGATGGGCATGGGCATGAGGGTGGGGGTCTCGTTGCAGGCGTAGCCGAACATCATACCCTGGTCGCCGGCGCCGATCTCATTTAGTTCCTTCTCGGTCACTTCGCCGCCCTTGGCTTCGAAGGACTTGTCCACGCCCATGGCGATGTCGCCGGACTGGCTGGAGATGGCGCTCATCACGGCGCAGGTGTTGCCGTCAAAGCCCTTGTCGCTGCTGTCGTAGCCGATCTCTTTCACAACCTTGCGGATGAGGTCGTCGAAGTTGACGAAAGCGTTGGTGGTGATCTCGCCCAAGACCATCACGAAACCGGTCTTGGTGGCTGTCTCGCAGGCCACGCGGCTGCGCGGGTCTTGCGCCAGGCAGGCGTCCAATACGGCGTCGCTGACCTGGTCGCACAGTTTGTCGGGGTGACCTTCCGTCACCGACTCGGACGAGAACCTGTAGCTCGGGCTATCCATGAACGTGCTTTTTGACATCTTTTGCTCCTTAAAAAAGTATTGCCCCGACCGGTATTACTCGTGGGGGCAACAACTTGCTCGGCTGCCCTCCTATCTTCCAGATCCTCTGTCGGAATTGGCACCATCGACTTTTCAGTCTGGTTGCCGAGGCTTCATCGGGCCGGTCCCTCCGCCTCTCTGGATAGAAGTGCCGTTATGGGGCTATTTGATTGACCCGAGTTTATCACGCTTTATTTTGCGTGTCAAATGACCGGGGAGGGAGTGCGGCGGGTGTATAAAGGCATAATTTGATGGGTTTTGGGGTGACCGGCGCGCTATGCTGAAAATGCAGGATGACACCTGCCGTGCATTGCGGTGTTGTAATTAATGGAGGACACGATGACCTGGCAAAAGACGATCCTGGCGATTGCGCTGGCCTACCTGTTGGGCTCCATCCCCACCGCGCTGCTCTACTCGCGCCTGGCCCACGGGCAGGATATCCGCGCCCTGGGCGACGGCAACATGGGCGCGCGCAACTCCAAACGCGCTTTCGGATGGCGCGGCGGCATCCTCGTGGCCCTGACTGATATCCTCAAGGGCGCGCTGGCTGTCCTGTTCGCGCAGGAGCTGGGGCAATCGCAGCCCTGGCAGATGGTCAGCGGCGCGGCCGCCATCCTGGGGCACGACTTTCCGCTCTTCGCCCGCCTCAAGGGCGGGCAGGGGTTCGCGGCCACCACCGGCGTCTTTCTGGGGCTCTTCCCCCTCATCACCCTCGCTGCCGCGCTGATCTACTTTGTGCTCTTCTTCCTCACCCGCAGCTCCGACCTGGCCGCCGGGGTGGGCATGGGGCTCATCTGGCTCACTCAGATAATCTCCGGGCAGCCGCTGTATGTCATCCTGTTCATCGCGGGGGCGCTGCTCTTCATCCCACTCAAGAAGTGGCTCGACCGCGCCCGCACGGCCGCCATCACCACCGGGACACCCCGCCACGCCTGATCTTGCGCGTCACGCTTTGGGTTTGCTGTCCTGCGGCGTGAAAGCCACTCCCGCGCTGATGACCGCCAGCAGCCCGAGCGTGAACGTTGGCCAGTATCGTACCACGATCGCCCTATCCATGCCCAACTCGCGCTGCTGCTGGCCCACTTGCTGTGGGTTCATGTACTGACCGCTGTATACTGATGCTTCCTTTTCAGCCCGCGCGTACCAGGTGAGTGCCGCGGCTAGCGCGAGCACGATCGCCAGAACAATGAAAAAGATCTTGGCTGATTTCATCAGAACACCCTCCCGTGTGAGATGCTTTCAGCATAGCAGGTTAATCGCAAAATTCAATCAGGGAGGCAAAAAAACAGACTCCGGAACTCCGAAGTCTGCCTGCATGATCTGATGGTTGGGTATTACTCTCTCTTAACGGTAAAGGTATCCATATCTCGTGCCACCTGCGCGGCCGGGAAGAACTGCTGCGCTTCGGCCAGCACGTCTTTGTCGCGGTAGCGGCGGCTGAGGTGGGTGAGCATCAACTGTTTGGCCCCCACCTGCGCGGCAAACTGGGCCGCCTGTTTGGCGGTGAGGTGCGCGAACTGCTTCGCCATCTCGGCTTCTTCATCAAGATAGGTGCTCTCCATCACGATGCCGTCCACACCCATCAGCGTCTCCACCAGAGAGTCGGTCTCGCCCAGGTCGCCCAGCGCGGCCAGGCGCGTGCCGGGGCGCAGCTCGCCCATCACCATCTCGGGGGTCACCACACTGCCATCTGGCAGCGTCACGCTCTTGCCCTGCACCAGGTCGCGCCGCATCGGTCCGATCACGCCCATCGCGTCTGCCTTCTCTGGCAGGAAGGGCCGGCGTGACTTCTCCTCGAAGAGATAGCCCAGGCAATCGGGAGAGCGGTGCTGCACCGGGAAGGCGCTCACGGTGAAGTCGGGCGCGTCAAAGAGCACCCCGCTCGTCACCGCGATCAACTCCACCGGCATGGGCGGCTTGGCGCCGCGCAGCACTACCTTGAACAGCAGGTCGTGAATGCGGTCAAGCGCGGAAGCGCCGCCGTAGATCTCCAGCTTCTCGATGGTCTCCCAGCGCATGAACGTGGAGAGCAGCCCGCCGAGGCCCAGGATGTGGTCGAGGTGTCCGTGGGTGATGAGGATGCGGTTGAGCCGCTTGAAGCCTATCCCCGACTGCAGGATCTGCCGCTGCGTGCCCTCGCCGCAGTCCACCAGGAAGCGGTACTCGTCGTGCTGCACCAGGTAGGCGGGCAGGTTGCGTTTGGGGGAGGGGGCTGAGGCGGAGGTGCCGAGGAAGGTGATCTCAAACAATGGTGGGGGGATCCTTTCTGGATACGCCCCAATTTTACCCTATCTTTTCCCTGCCAAAACCGGCACTTTTGGTACAAATATTGCACCTAATCCCCTCAGAAGCGCCTCTTTCGGTTGCATATTGAGGCTGGCTGGAAGTAAAATGAAGGAAATATTCAGGAGATTGGGCGATGGAACTGACAACCGTCAAAATTGAGAAACCTGAGGAGATCAACTTCATCCTTGGCCAGTCGCATTTTATCAAGACCGTGGAGGACATCCACGAAGCCATGGTCAGCAGCGTGCCGGGCATCAAGTTCGGCGTTGCCTTCTGCGAGGCTTCAGGCGCCTGCCTGGTGCGCTACTCCGGCACCGACGATGCCATGATCAAACTCGCGCAGGAGAACGCCCTGCGCATTGGCGCAGGCCACAGCTTCATCCTCTTCCTGGGCGAGGGGTTCTATCCCATCAACGTGCTCAATGCCGTCAAGGCCCTGCCCGAAGTGTGTAATATCTTCTGCGCCACCGCCAACCCGGTTGACGTGGTCATCGCCGATAACGGCACCTCGCGTGCCATCCTCGGCGTGTTCGACGGCGAGAAACCGAAGGGCATCGAAGGCCCCGATGACATCGCCTGGCGCGTGCAATTCTTGAGAAAAATTGGTTACAAGGCTGGCTGACCGTCTGGGTCGGCAGCATCAATGATGTTGGAGGAAAGAACATGAAAAAGATCATCCCAATTTTTACCGCACTCATTGTATTGATATTCCTGCTCAGCGCCTGCGATCTGCTCGGCGGCAACACGGTTGCCACCCCGGTGAGCGACGCGCAGATGGCCACCCGCGTGGCCGAGCTGCTCTCCACCATGACCACGCCCACCACCGAGATCGTCTTCCCTCCAACCCCAACGGCCACCGCCACCACGGAGATCCTGCCAACGGTGGAAGTCACCGAGGCCACGGTTACCCCGCAGGAAGCGGTCACGCAGATCATCACTGCCACCCCTGACCCCAACGTTACGCCTGATCCCAATGCCACGTCGACGGCCATCGCCCTCGAGACTGCGTCCACCACCACCGCCAGCGAATCCACCGCCACGCCCACGGCCACTGCCACGGCTTCTGCCAACGACCCGGCCACCTCCCTGGGCAATCCCACCGCCTCCGACTCGCTTGACAGCCGCGATAAGTGGGCCTGGCCGACCGGTGAGGATGATTACGTGAAAGTTTCCTTCGCTGAAGGGAAAATGCTTATGACCGGCCTCACCAACTACGCCGGCTGGCGCCTGCCCTCGGCCGCTCAGCAGACCAACACCTACATTGAATTGACCGCCAACTCGGGTACCTGTACCGGCAAGGACAGCTACGGCATCATCTTCCGCGTGCCCGTGCTCAAGGACCCCACCCAGGGCTACCTCTACGAGGTCACCTGTGATGGCTACTACCGCCTCTGGAAATGGGACGGCGAGGTCAGCCCCAACGGCTTGGCCACCGTGCTCGTCTCCTGGGGGCAGAGCTCCCTCATCAACGCCGGCGCGGATCAGACCAACCGCCTGGGCGTGATGGTGGACGACGAGAAATTCACCCTCTATATGAACGGTGAGAAGCTCGCCTCTGCCAGCGACACCGCCTATGATGCCGGTTTCTTCGGTGTCTTCGTCCGCTCCGTCGAGACCGACGATTACACCGTCAAGTTTGACGCCCTGCGCTTCTGGGAACTGCCGTAACCGCTAATGACGCGAATAGAGGCTGATGGAGAAACCCATCAGCCTCTTTCTTAACAGAAAATTCGTGTAATTAGTAAAATTAGTGTAATTCGTGGAAAGCCTATTATTGCGGTTCTTCGCGCAATTAGCCAACATTAGCGCAGTTAGCGGATAAGCATTTCAAGAGAGGTGATCATGAGATCATATCGCAAAGAACTCTGGATGGAAGTGCCGGCGCGCTTGGGCTTTGTCAACATCACCGACGATGTGAACATGGCTGTACGCGAGAGTGGCGTGCAGGAAGGGCTGGTGCTGGTCAACGCCATGCACATCACCGCTTCTGTCTTCATCAACGATGACGAAGGGGGGCTGCACCGCGACTACGCCCACTGGCTCGAGATCCTCGCGCCGCACGAGCCGCTGCAGAACTATCAGCACAACCTCACCGGCGAAGACAACGGCGACGCTCACCTCAAGCGTCAGGTGATGGGGCGCGAGGTGGTGGTGGCCGTCACCCAGGGCCGCCTCGACTTCGGCCCCTGGGAGCAGATCTTCTACGGCGAGTTCGACGGTCGGCGGCGTAAACGCGTCCTCATCAAGATCATCGGCGAATGAGAATTAAAAAACCCAGAAGGTCATCCTTCCGGGTCTGCGTTGCCAGAATCAAATCACTTAATGGTTCAGCTTTACGTAGCCGACGATCTCGAACTCATACTTGGGTTTGGTGATGCTGCCCTCGTAGCCTGAATCGTAAGTGTAGAAGGTGCCCTCGCCGTCAACCACCTGGATCACGCGGGTGGTCTCCTCTTCACTGTAATCTCCGCCGCCTGAAACAAGCGTGCATTTCACCACCACGATGTAAGAATTCTTGGTGTCGCTGGTGGTCACCGTGCCTTCACCGTCGTAATACACGTACGTGGAGTAGGTGTAATCCGATTCGGTCTTGGTGACGTTGAAATCCTCCACCTCGAATCTGGGGTTGACGCCGCCGCCCGTCCCCAGCAGGTTCAGTACTACGGTGAGCACGAGCGCCAGGACCGCGATGATGAGCGCGATGATGGCCAGCACTGAGGTTCCCCCGCCGGTCTTCTGCGGTTGATATGGTTGATATGCAGCCGGGTACTGCTGCTGATAATTAGGTGGTGTTTGCATGACTTCCCTCCGAGAACGAGCGAAAGATATATATCAGTATAACCAAACGTGGATGGTTGTCAAACCGGGTGATTCCTGTTCACAATGTTTAATAAGAGAAACCCTACTTTTCTTGTGGTTTTCCTGCATATAAACTCATATAATTTGCGTATATAGAGTCAGATGTTCAGGACTCACAAAACGATTCCGCATTTCATTGGAACTAATCATCCAGTGAGGTGTTGTATGAATCAAAGTTCATTCTTAATTGGAGGAGAATCATGAAGTATTATCTCGATGTTATCAAGAACTACGTAAAGTTCGACGGCCGTGCCCGCCGCAAGGAGTACTGGATGTTCGTCCTGTTCAATGTCATCTTCAGTATCGTGGCTTCCATCATCGACAACGTGGCTGGGTTGAACTTCTCGAGCGATTACAGCTCCTATGGCATGTACTCGACCGGCATCATCGCCTCGCTGTACTCATTGGCAGTCTTGATCCCCAGTCTGGCTGTTGGTGTGCGCCGCCTGCACGACATTGGTAAGAGCGGCTGGTGGCTGCTGATCTCCCTCATTCCCCTGGTGGGCGGCATCTGGCTGCTTGTCCTGCTTGCAACCAACGGTGTTGTGGGCGAGAACCAGTACGGCCCCGATCCCAAGGCTGCTGCGTAGCACAGACTTTTGTAAGCATCTGAATCCATCCTCGGCAAATCGAGGGTGGATTTTTATTTATGCTATACTATTTGCAGGCGGGCATTGAGAAATTTCGTTTGATTGTCTACTTCCGCTTTTATTCGTCAACCGGGGATTCATATTCACGAATGAAAGGAAAATTCCATGAAGAACTCCAAGCAGAAGGCTGGAAAAAGCGAGAATCCTGTTGTCCAGGGCAGGAAAGGTGGCATCCGGATATTCAACCTGGTCCTTTTAATCATGGCGCTTATTTTCATTGCTGCAGTGGTGGTCCTGATCCCGCGCATCATGAAAGACACCTTTGGTAAAGCATTCACATGCTCCACCATGTTCAACCACGTGGGTTTGGGGCAGTTGTGTGAAGGGATTACTTTTGATTTTGAATGGGGACCAGTTAAGATTCATAAGGTTATTTTCCCAGCGCTGAAAGTCATAGACCCACCTCTTGAGAAATTCCGAGAATTCCTCACCTCACTAATAATCATTGTCTTTGCAATCATCAGTCTGGGTGTGACGTACATCTACAGCAAACTGGCTGGTTTCATAGAATTGCTCAAAACCCCTGAAGGCCGCCGCACCGTTCTGGGCAGGCTTTGTGTTTTGCTCATCAGTTTTGTTGTCTTCTGCGGTTTGTTCTATTTTGTAGTGGTGAAGTAGCAGAATTCTAACAATTTGCGTTGGAGATTAGAAATTCCTCTGCTAGAATTATCTCCATGCACTCCAACCGCATCTTTTTTGACGACAACCTCGCCGTACTGCGCGAACTGCCAGACGCGTCGGTTGATCTCATCTACATCGACCCGCCGTTCAACACCGGCCACGCCCAGGCACGCACGCAGCTGCGCACCGAGCGCTCTATAAGCGGTGACCGCACCGGTTTCGCCGGCAACCGCTATCAAACGGTGAAGCTGGGTTCAAAGGCATACGACGATCTCTTTGACGATTTCCTGGCCTTTCTCGAACCGCGCCTGGTTGAAGCGCGCCGCGTGCTCAAAGCCGACGGCAGCCTTTACTTCCATATCGATTACCGCGAGGTGCATTACTGCAAGGTATTGCTCGACCAGATCTTCGGACGCGAGTGCTTCCTCAATGAGATCATCTGGGCCTACGATTACGGCGCGCGCACGAAGAAGAAGTGGCCGGCCAAACACGACAACATCCTCTGGTACGCCAAAGACCCGCAGCACTACACCTTCAACGTAGACGAGATGGAGCGCATCCCTTACATGGCGCCCGGCCTCGTCGGACCCGAGAAGGCAGCCCGCGGCAAGCTGCCCACCGATACCTGGTGGCACACCATCGTGCCCACCAACGGCAAGGAGAAGACCGGTTATCCCACGCAAAAGCCGCTGGGCATCCTGCGCCGCATCATTGCGGCTTCCTCGAATCCGGGCGACCTGGTGCTCGATTTCTTCGCCGGCAGCGGTACCACCGGCGCGGCCTGTCTGGAACTGGGACGGCGCTTCATTTTGGTGGATAACAACCCACAGGCGCTGGCAACAATGGCTGAACGCTTTGCCGGTATCAAAGACATCGAATGGATCAACTATGATCCCTACCTGTGACGAACTGATCACGCAGTTGCGTACCCTGGGCACACCTGAAAATGTGGCCGGGCAGCAGCGCTTTGCCATCGTTGGCGGAGAGCAGCTTGGCGTATCGATCTACGACGTCCGCAAACTGGCCAGGGGTATTCGCGACCACGTACTGGCTCAGCAGCTCTGGCAATCCGGCGTGCACGAAGCGCAGATCCTGGCCGCGATGGTGGATGATCCGCAGCAGGTGACCCTGGCGCAAATGGAAGAGTGGGTGAGCCAGTTCCAATCGTGGGACGTGTGCGATGAAACAACCGACATCCTCTTCATCCACACACCTTATTGCCGCGCGGTCATTCTGCAGTGGGCAGCCCGTGAGGAGGAATTTGTGCGCCGCGCTGCCTTTGCCATGATCGCTGCCCTCGCCATCCACCGCAAGGATATTCCCGATTACCAGGTGAGAGAGTACTTCACCCTCATAGAGTCCACCGCTGGCGACGGCCGCAACTTCGTCAAGAAAGCGGTCAACTGGGCGCTGCGCAACATCGCCAAGTTCCGCCCCGGCCTGCGCGCTGAAGCCGTGGCCTGTGCCCGGCGTGTGCTGGCGCAGGGGACGCCCTCCGCGCGTTTCATTGCCAACGACGCCTTGCGGGAATTCGAAAAGAAATTTGGCAGCGAATATGTGTCTGTCATCAAAGGATAAACCATGAGCAAAAGAGCCCCCATCACCGAATTTGATCCCGACCGTGGATCCATCCTCATGCCCGACCCGTTTGAGATCGGCGTCGGCACGCTGGTCCCCGCCCGTGGCGTGTTATGTTTCTTCAAAGACGTGCTCGATAAAATGGTGGAGAGCGGCGAACTTGTAGAAATTGGCACCCTGCGCTCGGAATGCGGCCGCAATCCGGTTTACCGCTTGGGCAAGAACTCCGACGCGGTCACTGTCATGCACCCGGGTGTGGGCGCGCCCATGGCTGCGGCTTTTCTGGAGGAGCTTATCGCCTGCGGTGTGACCAAGTTCATAGCTTGCGGCGGCTGCGGTGTGCTCACACGCGATATCACTGCCGGGCATCCGGTGATCCTCACCTCGGCGGTGCGTGATGAAGGCACCTCCTACCATTATCTCCCTCCCAAACGTGAAGTGGAACCAACCGGGTCTGCTGTTTTAGCATTAAAACAGGTATGCGACGAGACGGGCATCGAATACCGCATGGGCAAGAGCTGGACCACTGATGCTTTTTACCGTGAAACGAAAGGGAAACGCAACCTGCGCATGGAAGAAGGCTGCGAGGTGGTGGAGATGGAGGCCGCTGCGTTCTTCGCTGTGGCCAAATTCCGCGAGATCAAGTTCGGGCAAATCGTCTACGGCGGTGATTTGGTTGTTCCCGAAGGCTGGGACCCGCGCGATTGGTCATCACGTCAGGCTGCGCGCAAATTGATTTTCGACATTGCAGTCAAGGCTGTGCGGTTGTTATGACATAACGCTAGGGGCGATTCATGAATCGCCCCTACATGTTCATTCGTACAATTGCCTGTGCACGGCGCTCAATTCCCGCACCTGTTCTACCGCGTGGTACGATGACCGCACCAACGGGGCACTTTCCACCCATTTGAAACCGATCTCAAGCCCGTAGCGCTTCAATTCAGCGAATTCCTCCAGAGTGTAATAGCGCGCGATGGCAATGTGTCTGCGGCTGGGCTGCAGGTATTGCCCCAGGGTCAGTATATCCACTCCCCAGTCGCGCAGGTCGCGCATCACGGCTTTCACCTCGTCCAACGTCTCTCCCAATCCCACCATTACCCCCGACTTGGTCAGCACGTCGGGGTCGAGGCGTTTGGCGTTGCGCAACACCGCTTCAGACCACTCGTAGTGATCCTGCGGCTGCACCGTTTTGAAGAGCGACGGCACGGTTTCCACGTTGTGGTTGAGGATCTCCGGGCGCGCGTCCATTACGATCTTGAGCGCTTCCAGGCTGCCTTTGAAATCGGGGATCAGTACCTCCACCGAGCAGCCCGGCAGCAGGTCGCGAATGCGGCGAATGACCGCCGCGAAGATGGGCGCGCCGCCGTCCCTGCGCTCGTCGCGGTTGACGCTGGTAATGACAGCGTGTTTGAGCTGCATGGCTTTCACCGCCTGGGCCACCCGTTCCGGTTCCTGCCAGTCAAGGTACTCCGGTTGACCATGCTTGATGTCGCAGAAACGGCACGAGCGCGTGCAAACGTCGCCCAGCATCAAGAAGGTGGCAGTGCCGCTGTTCCAGCATTCACCCATGTTGGGGCAGGCGGCCTCTTCGCACACAGTATGCAGTTCTTTACTTCGCATCAGTGTTTGAAGTTGCGCATAGGTATCGCCGCTGAGCGCTCCCACCTTGATCCAATCGGGGCGGCGCTGCGGTCTGTCTGTGGTTTGTTCGCCGGGTAACCGGCTGCGGGTTGGGGAATTACTCATATGGGCTCCAGCGGCTATTATAACTGAGTCCTGGAGCCCAATGGTGTTTTTAGTTAGTGACTGTTGATCTTGTATCCCAGCCGGCCGATGTTATCGATGATGCTCGATTCAGCCCCCACGTTCTCGAATTCCTGGCGAAGCAGATAAACGAGATACTTGAGGCGATTGCGGATGGCTGGGCTGTCTTTTCCCCAGATCTTTTCCGTCAACTCCTGGTATGAAACCAGGCGCGGCGCGTTCTGGATGAGCATGTAGAGCACTTCAAACATCTTCCCGGTAAGCTGGATGGATTGTTCCTTGTAGAAGGCCTCGTGGGTATCGAGGTCGAGGATGAGTCCCAGATTCTCCACGGCGATGCGGTCAATCTTCTTACGGCTGCCGGAGCGGCGCAGCACCGATTCGATACGCGCCACGACTTCCTTCTGGTTGAAGGGCTTGGTGATGTAATCATCGGCGCCCATTTGCAAGGCCTTGATGATGCTGTCGGTCTGGTTCATGGCAGAGAGGATGATGATGGGAACGTCGGAAATTTCCTGCACCTTATCGATGGTCTGCCAGCCGTCCATCTCGGGCATCATCATATCCAGCAGGATGAGCGAGGGCTGCACTTCACCCAGCTTGGCGAGCGCTTCTTTGCCGTTGGCAGCGCCTGCCACGTCATACCCTTCGCGGAGAAGGATATGTTTCATGAGGGTCACAGTATCCGGTTCGTCATCAATAACGAGCAGCTTGCGCCTGCCTTCTTCTTTGACCAGGTCAAGGTCAACCCCCTCTGCAGATCTGGGACGATAAGTGACTTCGCTTGTTGCGGCCATTTCCACCTCGCTTAGAAAATAAAACCAGCCTTGGCGGGCCGGTTTCGCTCTCTGCTCGCCGAACACCCTCCCCACTTGCTGGAGAAAGCGACCAATTCAGGCATTCGGGTCAACGCTCCCTGGAAAAAGAAAATGGTTGTTACCTTACAGGACCTTCTTTCATTCTTACTTCGTTATCAACTTGTATCCCAGGCGGTCAATATTCAGGATGATCTCCTGGTGTTCATCGATCTGTAAAAACTCCTTGCGCAGCAGGTACACCAAGTATTTTAGACGATTACGCACCGATGTGGTGTTCTCACCCCAGACCTCTTCTGCGATATCCTGGTAATTGACGACCTTGGGCGCATTTCTGGCCAGGATGGCGAGTACTTCGAACATCTTACCGGTGAGTTGGATCTTTTGCTCGTGGTAGACGACCTCGTAGGTCTTCAGGTCGATGGTGAGGTGCACATCCGGGAAGGACAGCGTGTTCACCACTGCCTGTTTCTCTGCCCTGCGCAGCACGGTGTTCACGCGCGCCACGATCTCATCCGTGTTGAAGGGCTTGGTTACATAGTCATCCGTACCGGCGTGCAGCATCTTGACGATCTCATCCTTGCGGTCCACCGCGGAGAGGATGATCACCGGCACGTCGCTGATCTTGCGGATCTCCTCCAGAGTCTGCATGCCATTCATTTCCGGCATCAGCAGGTCCAGGATGACGATTGAGGGGTTCACTTCAGCAAACTTGGATAACGCTTCCTTGCCCCCGTTCGCCCCCGAGACATTAAAACCGCTGTTGATGAAGATATGCTTGATCAAGGTCACGGTATCGGGTTCGTCGTCGACGACCATGAGCGTTTTGCGGTCTTTCTGTGTTAAGTTGTCGAGGTCGACGCCGCTGCCGGCGATTTCCAGGTCTTTTTCGGTGATGTTGTCCTTGGCCATTTCCCGCGACTCCTGCGTCCCTTGAGTAAAGAGCGGATTGGTAATTACAGGTAATATGACAGTTATCTTTTCAGTTTTCTTTAAGCATTGTACTGTAATAAAATTATAGCATGCCCGATATGGAATACAAGTTATTCTTTTTCGGACGCGTGTTATACTGCCAGTATACATTGGTAAGGGAAAAGGGCATATGCTTTATCTCATTTCCACCCCGATCGGCAATCTGGGAGATGTTTCTCAGCGCGCCCTCGATACACTGAAAGAATGCGACCTGATCGTCAGCGAAGACACCCGCAAGACCGGTTTTTTGCTGAACCACTTTGGCATCAAGAAACCGCAGTTCTCTTTCCGTGAGGATAACGAACAGAAAGCACTGCCCAGGGTGATGAGCGAACTGGCCGCAGGGAAAACGATCGGTCTGGTCACCGACGCGGGCACACCGGCCATCTCTGATCCCGGCTTCATCCTCGTGCGCGCTGCGCTGGCCGCTGAGATCCCGATGACAGCCATCCCCGGGCCAACCGCGTTGATCATGGCGTTGGTGCTCTCCGGATTACCCGTGCACAGCTTTACTTTCCGCGGGTTCCCGCCGCGCAAGGGCGGGCCGCGCCGGCGCTGGCTGGCAGTGGACCAGAATTCTCCTCACACACTTGTCTTCTATGAGAGTCCCTACCGCCTGGATGATTTTTTAGCCGACGCCCTCGAGGTCTACGGTGACCGCCCGGCTGCCATCGCCAATGACCTGACAAAGAAATTCGAAATGGTATTGCGCGGCAGGTTGAGCGAGTTGGCAGAGCAGATTAAAAAAGAACCCCCGCGCGGCGAATATTGCGTGGTCATCGGCGGCGCAGGGGAGATGGAAAGGGTTGAAGATTAGCGAACCGGCAGGATATTGAAGCGCGTATTGGTATCGTAGTAATCTTCGTTCTCAGCCCGCTTGAGTTTCGCCACGATCCAGTAGGTAAGGGGGGTCATCAGTACTTCAATGCTGACTTTGAAAATATAGTTGGCCACCACCAGTGACCAGAAAATCACCCAGGGAAATACCCCAAAGAGGCTGGCCACGGCAATGAAAATGAGTGAATCGACCGCCTCGCCAAACAGCGTGCTGCCGATGGTGCGCGACCACAGCCATTTGCCTTTGGTGAGCACTTTCATGCGCGCCAGGATGACCGAATTGGTGAATTCGCCGGCCAAGTAGGCGGCCAGGCTGGCAAGCACGATGCCGCCCGTGCTCATCCCGCCCAGAACGTTGTTGTAGGCAACCTGCCCCGTCTGTGCCATCCAGGTGGCTTCGCCGGGCATGATGCGCACCAGCCAGAGTACAATGGCGCTGAGTGCCAGGCAGCCGAACCCGGTCCAGATGACACGGCGCGACTGTTTGAAGCCGTAAACTTCAGTCAGAACGTCGCCAAAGATGTAACTGATGGGGAAGAGGATGGTGCCGCCGTCAAAGGAAAGACGAAGGCCAAAGATCGACACGCCCCAGTCGATGATCTTGGCTGACGAAGCGATGTTGCTGACGATGAGCACCGTGACAAATAGCGCCATGACCAGGTCGAGGTAGTGGAAATCATGCGTGCGCTGGTTGGCTTTTGTGGTTTTGGAAAGGCTGTCTTCATTCATATTGGCAAGTATAATCGGGTTAACCAGGTTTTCTACAGGAAATTATGCACCGATTTTTTCTTACACCCTCCAGTATTCAACAAGGTCACGTCGCGTTTCCGCCTGAGACAGCACGCCAGATGCACCTGGTGCTGCGCCTCAAGGCGGGAAACCAGGTCGTCGTGCTTGACGGTCAGGGTAACGAATATGACGTGGAAATCACCGAACTGGACTCGCAAAACGCATTTGGCCAGGTCACGACTCAAAGACTTTCCACCTCGGAGCCAAAAACACGGGTCACCCTGCTGCTCTGCCTTACCCAGCGCGAAAAGTTCGAATGGATCCTGCAAAAGTGCACCGAAGTGGGTGTCTCCGTGATCATCCCGGTCATCTCCAGCCGCAGTTTGATTCAGTCGAGCAAAGATGTGGCCTCCAAATACGATCGCTGGCAGCGCATCCTGCGCGAGGCTGCCGAACAGTCGCACCGCGGCCGCATTCCGAAACTCGAACAACCGCTTCAATTCAGTGACGCGCTTACCCTGGATGAAATCAGCGCCGACTTGCGCCTGATCCCATGGGAAGGGGAGATGACCCGCGGTTTACGCGAGGTTTTACAGAATGATCCATCAGATGGAGCATCGCTGTTGATCGGGCCTGAGGGTGGATTCTCAGAAGACGAGGTGAGCGCGGCGCAAAAAGCCGGTTTCATCCCCGTCAGTCTTGGACCGCGCATTCTGCGCATGGAAACAGCCGCCATCGCGGCCGTTGTCATGGTGCTCTTCCAGCGCGGAGACATGGAAATGGGTTCAGATCAGACGTCTGGGTAACAGGTTTTTCAAGCGGTCTTTTAATACTTTGCCGCGCCCCAGCACCAGGCCGTCAGGTGAGCAGACCACCAGCACATCCCCCTTGTTTGCATCCTCCAACATAAAATCAAAGCAATCCTCACCACGTGCCCATGCGGTACATTGGTCGTCCGTAAGCAGTACCTTGCGCCGCGTGAAAAGTGGACCAAAGCGGCACACCCAGTCGTGCGCGGGGATGAACGCGTCATCCACGAACTCACCCAACAGCATCCCGGTTGACTCGAGCGGCAGATCAGCGAACTCCTCCATTATTCGGTGTGGGAATACGAACAACTTCTCATATCGTTTCATCAGCGCCAGGTCATACTGCTCCAATATGGCGTTCAGGTCAAACCCGAAATCTTCGCGCAGTATTCGCGTGATCGCTGCCGCATCCCACAACCTCACGAATCCCACTTTCTCGAGTGGGCGACTCGGTGCAGCCGAGGTGGGTAGGTCAAGTGATTCGTTTTTTCGCAGCAGACAGGCAAAGAATCCGGCTGTTCCCAGACGGTGCGGCCACAGGCGCAATGCATCTGCAACTTCTGATGCGTATTCAATGTCACCGTTGCAGGTGATCCCCGCCAGGTTTGTTGAGACATGGATTTGCGGTTTAACTATCTCGATGCGGTTGTCAAAGCGTTTCAGCACAGCATCGATTACGCCTTCATCTTCTTCTGGCAGCAACGTACAAGTGGAGTAAACCACCTCACCCCCCACCTTCACCGCTTGCAGCGCGCTGGTCAATAGTGCGGTCTGGCGTTTGGCGAGATTTTGGCTTTCCTTCTCCGTCACCGGGCGCAGGTCATGACTTTCGCTGACGCGCAGTCCCTGCATGCTGCACGGGGCATCCAGAAGAACGCGGTCGAAGGTCTCGGGGAACCAGGGACCATACTTCTCGCCGGGGTACTGGCTGATGGCGGTGTTTATTGCTCCCCAGTTCTGCAGCACGATGCGCAGCGCCGGGATGCGTCCCTGGCTGGAGTCATTGGCAATAACTAATCCGTGATCGAACCCGCGCGCTGTCAGATGAGTTGTTTTGCCACCAGGCGAGGCGGCCAGGTCGAGCGTCAAACCTGGATCAGCCGGATCGATGGTGAACAATTCGGGCGGCAGCATCGAAGCTGCTTCCTGGATGTAGCAATGACCAAGGCGGTGCTCCAGCGTCTGACTCACCGTTGTGCCTGCGCTGTCGTCCACCCAATAACCCGCAGGACAAAACGGTATTGATTTGATCTGCCACCCGTACTTTTTTGACATTCTTTCGGTGAAAGTGGGTTGGGTTTTCAACGGATTGACGCGCACTGAGGGTAAGAGGGGGCGTTTGATCTCTTCCTGCAGTAATTGATATTCGGGCTCAGAGAGCAGGGGAGAGAAGCGTTCCATGGATTGGGTCAGGAAATTTTCAGGTGTGACTTCTTGGATGTTTTTTTTGTTCTTGCGTTTCATGTCATTTCTCGATACAGAAGACGATCTCGTTACTGAATTCGATCTCGCTGACTTTCCACGGCAATCCGGACACAGTTTCCATCACCAGGCGTCTGTGCTGGTCGATCTTGTTGTGCTTGCCGGTCAGGCTGGCTGTGGGCAGTGAAACGAGCAGTGTTTTACATTTCAAAGCCTGGAAAAATGCCCGGTTGCAGCCGCGCCGGCGCAGCTCAAAGCGGTGCGCCTCCTTGAAGAAAATTGCCATGTCGCATTCGATTTCCGGCGGTTCAACCAGGATATCCTGATGATAGGCCAGGGCTTCCATTTTATTGAGTGTGAGGAAGGTGTTGATCAAATCCACGCGCGGCCGATGCAGGTCGTAGGCGTAGTATCGTGTTCCCGCCTTCAATCCCATCCAGGGGATGGCGAACGGGTTCAGCCCGCAGGCCAGATCCATGATGCTGTCAGGCCTACCAACATGAGCGAATATGCGTGAATAGAATTCATCGAGAAGGGGCAGACGTTCGCGAGTGGATGCGTGGCTGTGTAGAATCTCCAGACACACATCTTTGACAGCAGCATCCCCGGCAGCGAAAGCGATCTCCAGTTTTATCTTGCAGGCTGCGTAATCCGGGTCACCCAGGTAAACGGCCGCTAAATTATGTAGTTTCTCGCGCACCATCTGCTCGATTTCCTTGGGAGTAGAGGAGGTTTCTTTGGCTTGCGTGAAAAGGTCATGCAGCGTGGACGCTGGCAAGTTCAGAGAACGGTATTTCCTGCTGGCTATGAGTTTCGCTGTCAGTTGTCTCTCAAAATCGTCATTCAAAGAGAGCTTTGACATACTTACTTTTTCACCAGGAAGGCCAGCTCACCGGGCAACTCAAACCGGGTGACCTGCCAATCCTTGCCCGAGATCATCTCCGCGAAATGAGCTTCGTAGTTCTCGACCATGCCCTTTGACCTGCCTCCCAGGCTGTGAGCTGGGAAGGAGGCCAGAATGTATTCCGTGTTGAGCTCTTCCAGTAGACGTTTCCCAGCGGTTTTATCAAGTTGTTCCAGACAGGGGATGGTCTTGAGCAGAAAGGCCACCTGAGCATGCGTCTGAGGTACCGAGTGGGCGAGATCGCAGAGGCTCGCGCTGCCCTTGATGTTGAAGTGTTGGAAGAAGGTATTGATATACCCGGTCATGTCGGAGTAGATGTCGCAAGCTTCATAGGTGAACTGCTGTGCAACCGGCATCCAGGGCAGGTTGAGCGGGTTCAAGCCGCAAGCGAGGTCGAGGATGGATGTCACCGGCGCGATTGAAGCCAGTGTCTTCATAAAAAAGTCTTCATGGATGGACAAGCGTTCAGCGGTGGAGGTATGCATTCGCATGTTGCTGATCAGGAACTCCTGCACCTGGGCTGAACGCAGGTCGGCAGGCAGGGTTTCAAGTTCATCCAGCCACCTGGTGTATGGGATCGTTCTTTCCTGGTACGCAGACCCCACCTGGTGCAGCTTGTTGCGCGTGCTCTTGACGACTTCCTTGAGTGAATGGCGCTTGGTCAATTCTGCCCGGCCGATGGCAGTTATCAAGGATTCATCCATTGGCGCGTACTTGGTGTTTTGGCGCACCAGTCGCACCAGTTCCTGCAATTGTTCATCCAGTGGCGGGTTCATGCCTGCCTCGCGCGGATGCGGTCGCACAATTGCGCCATGAAGCGCAGGTTATGCAGGGTAGCCAGACGCATGAACAGCGTATCCCCCATTTTGAACAGGTGATGCAGGTATCCGAGAGAATAATTCGCGCAGCAGGGGCAGTCGCAGTATTCCGAAATGGGTCTGGCACTGTGCAGGTGTTTCTCATCGTTGATGTACAGGTAGTTCAACCACTTGCCGGTTAATCCACCCTGCGGAGAATCTGCGGGAGTGTTGAACGTATACAGGCGGCCGTGGCGCGCGTCGCGGGTGGGCATGGCGCTGTCGAAAATGTCATAACCAAGGTCGTAACACGCGAGCACGTTCTCAGGATGTCCCACTCCCAGCGCGTGCATTGGAAACTCGGTGGGAATGACCTCGCGGGTATAGCCGATGATGTCGCTCAGCAGGTTGTTATCCTTGTCCAGCGGCCAACCACCAAAACCGTAGCCGTCAAAGCCGATCTCGAGCAGCGCATCGGCGCAGCGCAAACGCAGATCCTTGTGTCCGCCGCCCTGCACCACGGCATACATACGCGGGCGGGTCTCTTCGGTCAGTTTCTTCTGTTCAACCAGCCGGTCGAATTCCCTCTTCCCCAGGTGCGCCCATTTGATGGTTCGCTCCACCGAGAGTTTTTGATCCTCGTATCCCTCGTCCACATGGGTGCAATCGTCGAGGCAGATGACCACGTCGCTGCCGAAACCCATCTGCAGTTGCACCGATTTCTCGGGGGTGAGCTGATACTTGCGCTGGCTGCTTTCGGGTTGAAAGGTGATGCCTTTTTCGTGCAGGCTGCCGAATTTGGGGTTCTGGCGGATCAACGAATAGGCCTGGAACCCGCCAGAATCGGTCACCAGCGAACGCGGCCAGCCGCTCATCTTATGCAGCCCCCCCAGGCTCTGGATGATCGCCGACCCCGGTTTTTGCATCAGGTGGAAGGTGTTCATCACCATTGCTTCCACTCCCACGTTCATCAGGTCTTGCGCGTCCACCGAACGCACCACACCAAAGGTGGCGTCTGGTAGGAAGAGCGGAGAAGGCAGGTCTCCCTGCGATAGATGCATGATTCGACTTTTCATCATGTAGTATTATAAATGAAAGACGATTTCCGGTATAATTTCACTGCCAATATCAATAGCCAAACAGGATTGAATATTGTTCTTCGAGATTGAGGGATTGACCTTTCGCCATCCGAACACAGCACAGGGCAGCAAGCCTGCGCTCAGGGATGTTTCGTTTAGCGTGCGTGAGGGGGAATGGATTGCGCTTATCGGCGCCAATGGGTCAGGTAAAACCACCCTTGCCAGACACCTTAACGGGCTCTTTCTTCCCACACACGGAAAGATCCTGGTCAATGGATTGGATACCCACGAGGAGAAAAACCTTCCCCTCATTCGTTCGCTCGTTGGCATGGTTTTCCAATCACCTGAAGATCAGATCATCTCCTCGCTGGTTCTGGAGGATACCGCTTTTGGTCCTGAGAACCTTGGCATCCCCACTACAGAGATCAACCAGCGGGTTGAGAATGCCCTGAATACCGTGCGTATGTGGGATCACCGCGACAAGGCGCCGCATCTGCTTTCAGCGGGTCAGATCCAGCGCGTTGCGTTGGCGGGTGTGCTGGCCATGCAGCCGCGCTGCGTTATTTTTGATGAGACCACGGCCATGCTTGACCCCATGGGCAGGCAGGCAGTGTTGAAACACATGGATTCCCTGCACAAAAAAGGCATCACCATCGTTATGATCACACACTCGATGGATGAGGCGATCCTGGCGCAGCGCATCATTGTCCTGAATGAAGGACAGCTCGCTGCAGATGGTAAACCGGAATCCATATTCTCGGATGATGCGCTTTTGCAGAAATGTCATTTGGAACCGCCTGCCTGTCTCCGTACCGGCAGGTTGATAGAAAAATATTTCGCCGTTCCCTTCAAGTGCAACCGTCATCTTGATGAAGTCCTGGAAGCCATTCCTACGAACAACTCTGCGGGGTCGATGCATCGATCTGTAGAAAATAAACGGTCTCCAAAAATCGGGAATACCATTGTCGAAGCAGAGAAGCTTCAGCACACCTATCAGGCAGGTACTCCGTTCGAGAGCCAATCCCTGCGCGGCGTCTCACTTTCAGTTTTTAGCGGCAGAGTGCATGGGTTGGTGGGTGCCACAGGTTCCGGAAAGTCCACCCTGCTGCAACACCTGAATGGGCTTTATCAGCCCCAATCCGGAAGCCTGCGTGTGGGTGAATACAACCTTAACGATCCCAAACTGGATGTCCACGCCCTGCGGCGATACGTGGGCATCGTCTTCCAGAACCCCGAATCATTTTTCTTTGAACATTACGTGGGTGACGAGATCGCTTTTGGGCCCAAACTCCTGCACGGACGCGACGGCTTGCGCCAGCGTGTGATGAAGGCCATGCAACAGGCGGGCCTGGATTTTGACGATTTTAAGGACCGCGCCACCATGACCCTGAGCGGCGGCGAGAAACGCAAAGTGGCTCTGGCTTCAGCGCTGGCCATGACTCCCGGCTTGCTCGTGCTCGATGAACCCACCGCAGGGCTTGATCCGCACTCCCGCCGTGATGTGCTGCAGACGTTGCGCTCGCTGCATTCGGATGGATTGGAAATTATCCTCTCGTCGCACAACATGGAAGACATAACCGAGTTGGCTCAGGATATGACCCTGCTTGATCATGGCAATAGTCTGGGCACGGGGACTGTTGCAGAAATTTTCGCCCAATCCGAGTTGATCGAACAGGCAAACCTGATCGCCCCGCCTGGAGTCCGTTTCGCGGCAGCGCTGCGCGGCAGGGGATGGAATCTGCCGGAGGATTGCATCACATTCACCTGTATCGAACGAACGCTAGCCAAGGGGGTGGAATGAACCAGTTCGAGTTCCTACCCCTGGTGACCATTGGACAGTATTTCCCCACCGGCTCAATTCTGCACCGCCGGGACGCGCGCGCCAAGCTGGTGGTATTCACCGGTATGATCATCGCAGTCACGTTCACACCTTCATTGCTTGGATTACTGGTCGCGCTGATCGCTGTTTGGGTCGGTATTGCGGTCGCCCGGGTAAATGCGAGGATTGCACTGAAGGGGTTGTTGGTTCCATTACCCTTCCTGCTGGTGATCGCATTGCTACAGCTTCTCTTCCTGGGGTCGCAGATTAATACAGTTGTCTATTGGAGTTGGGGACCCATTCACATCACCCAGGCAGGCATCTGGGCAACAATCATCATGCTTATACGTTTTATTGTTCTCATTTTGGTCATCAGCCTGTCGTCATTCTGCGTAACCACCTCTGAAATGATCACCGGCCTCGATCACCTTCTCAGTCCACTTAAGCGGCTTGGTATCCAGACCATGGATATGGTCATGGCCATCCAGGTTGCGCTGCGTTTTCTGCCCCTGCTGGCGCTCTCGGCTGAACGCATTGCCAAAGCGCAAGCCTCACGCGGTGCGGAATGGGGCACAAAGAAGGGAGGATTGGCGGCACAGGTAAAACGGGTGATCCCATTGATCGTGCCGCTTATGCTCACAAGTCTGCGCCGTGCTGAGATGATGGCATTGGCCATGGACGCGCGTGCCTACGGGCTCAAAAATGACCGTTCTAGCATTTATGAATTAACTTACAGGAATGCGGATACTCTGTTCATTTTCGTTGGGTTGCTGGTGATGGTCGCAACAATAATGTTATGAAAAGAGGACGCGGATAGCGTCCTCTTTTTTCTAGAGATCAGCCCCTTTACGTTTACCTATCTTCAGTTGCATGGTCAATCCCACAATGATCAGGGTCAACACTGCGGCTACGGCTGCTTCAGGCAGGCCATTGGTCACCGCTGACGCGCCAATGAGCGGCCATGGATAGATCTTGAAGAGCCCGAGCATTCCCAAAACAAGAACAGTGTTGGTAAGGCTGCCGGCCACACCGGCTGCAATCAAACCCAGAACCGGTATCTTTTGCAGTGCGCGCCATACCAGCCAGGTGACCGGACCAATGCACAGGCGCGGAACGACCGAAATGAGTGGATTGGTGAAGACCGTATCTCCCGGAGCGGTGGGTGCGATGGCAGCCTGCAGCATACTGAACAGACCAAAGATCAAACCGATTCCCAACCCCACAAGCGGACCTTCAAGCACGGCTCCAATGATCACAGGCACAGCCATGATGGTGAATGAAAACGCGCTGAACCAGGTGATGAACCCCCAGTGGGTGAGACCCAAAAGGATAGTAACAGCACTGAGCGCTCCTGCCACTACTATCTTACGGGTTCTATCTTGAGCCATTTAAATCCTCCATTTTTTTTGTTTACATATTTACAACACAAAAGTCCGATTTTCGTTTCAACTTTCACTTAAAGATTTTAGCATACCAACGCCTGAAATGCGTTGCTCGATTTTGGGATGGCCGTTGTACTCGATCCCGCCCGCGCCTGTGATCTCAGCGCGCAGGAAGTTCGTGGCCCAAACGACAGCGTTGCCTACCCCTGAAAGCTGAACGATTGTGCTTTCAGATTCCAGTTTGCCGCCTGAGTAATTGCCGGCACCGTCAAGTGAGACCTTCTGGGAAGTAACCTTGCCGTCAAGGTTCACCGAACCCACACCGGAGATCTCAACCAGCAGATCGGTGGCAGTTACGTTATCGATGTTTATCAAGCCGGGTCCATCAAGCACGACCTTCAAAGCTGGCGCAGACACTTTGATGCTGGTCAAGTTGCCGGGACCGGCCAGGGTGAGTTCCTCGATGTCTTTCATCTTCAGGTGGAAGACCAATTTGTCTTTCCCAAACAGGGGTGTACTCAACCAGTCCAACCAATCGGAGGAATAGGAGATGACCAGTGTGCCGTCCACAACCTCAGTCTTGATGCGGGCACAAACCTCGGCGTCTGCTTCGATGGTCAATTCTTCAATGTCTGCCTGTGTCAATTCAATTTTCCCCAACGCTTTGAAATTCAGTTTGGTAAATTCTGAAACCGGTCTCTGCTCCATTTTTTACTCCTTTTTTCGGCTTTTGCATCGATCGACTCGGGTTTTATCCCCGGTATGATTATTGTAACCTCAGTTCCAATTCCAGGTTCACTCGTGATTTTGATGGTTCCACCGTGTGCCTCCACCAGTCCCTGGGCAATGGAAAGTCCCAGCCCGCTTCCGCGGTAATCGGGTGTGGAATGGTCGTTAACCTTGTAGAACCTGTCAAAGAGTTTCGTCAGGTGTTCGCGGGATATTCCCGTGCCGTTATCCGTCACGTTGATGATAGCCTTGTTGTTCATATTCTTCGCTGTGATCCTTACCCAACCTCCTGGATGATTGTTGCGGGCTGCGTTATCGATGAGGATGAGTAAAACCTGCTTCAGACGTATCGGGTCAGCCTGCAGAGTGAGCGGTCCGCAGTCAAATGTGAGTGTAACCTGCCGTTCCTTGAGAGCCCGATTGCTGTGCCGTACGATCTCTTCCAGTAACTCCGGCATGGAGACTGGTTGGAGATCCAATGGCAGCCGGTGCGCGTCGAGCCTGGAAAGCAGAAGCAGGCTTTCAATGAGGTGGGTCATATAGTCAGCATCTGAGAGCACGTCGTCCAGCACCAGTTTTTGTGATAGATCGGTCGCGCTTCTCTGTGCTACCTCCACACCTGAATGGATCAAAGTCAGGGGGGTGCGAAGCTCATGGCTGGCATTGGCAACAAAGGATTGCTGCTTCTCCCAGGCGATCTGCATCGGTTTGATGGATCGACCGGCCAAAAGCCATGCTCCCAAACCCAGGAGCAGGATGCTGACGCTCCCGACAACGACCATACCGTTCAGAAGATTATCCAGCATCACCTGTTGGGCACTCAAAGACCTGGCTACCTGGATGATACCCAGCCCATTTGTCGCCGGGATGCGGTAAGTAAGGACTCTCACCGGTGTGCCATTCTCAAGCTGAAGAGTACGGAAATCGTAACCGCTGAATATCGCGCTAGCGACAGCATCATCATCAATTGGCAGCCAGGCGCTGGTTACCACCGCCCCTTGTGCACGCGTTCCCTCAATGGTCAGAGGCACAACCACTATATCGGCCAGTTCGTTGATCTCAACGCTTTCTTCGGGAAATTCCTCGCTGGTGACTGTTTTGGTGTAGAAATCCGGGTTTTTCAGGTATATGGATCCTGGATCTTCGCCGCTGGAGATCAATCCTCCGTTTACCAGAGAAGCGTAAAGGTCCATGGGCACTGGCAGTCCAAAGGCGGCGAATTGCATTCCCATCTTTTGCTTCAGGGCTTCGTCGTTTGTTTGCTGTAAATAATAGGTGACCAGACCGTAGGTACCGCCGCCAATGGCCAGGGCGAGCACTAGACCTATACCCAGGTAAAGCAGCACAAGGCGTATGCGCAGGCGATTAAGCAGTGGTTTCATCAAGGCGATATCCAAATCCGCGCACGGTTTCGATGGGGTTGATCCTGCCCGGCAGGTTCAGTTTCTGGCGCAGGTAGGAGATATACACATCCACCATTTCGGGCTGAACGCTGCTTTCGTAGGACCACACATAGTCCAGTATCTCCTGACGAGAAAGCACCTGCCCGGGATGGCGCATGAAGAACTCCAGCAGATCCCACTCCTTTTTTGTCAGGTCGATGGTTTTTCCGTCACGGGAAAGACTGTGTGACTTGATATCCATCACCAGCGTACCGCGTTTGAGTTCCCAGGAATCGACAGCGGTCGGATTCATGCGCCTGGAGAGAGCATGGATTCGTGCAATGAGCTCATCAAAAGCGAAAGGTTTGGTCAGGTAATCGTCGGCACCGCTTTCCAGGCCTGCCACGCGGTCTTCCACTTGTCCGCGCGCGGTCAGCATCAGCAGACCGATGGCCAGTCTGGCAGAACGTACTTTGCGGCAGATCGTCGGGCCGTCCTGCCCGGGCAGCATCCAGTCCACGATCGCAACATCGTGAACGCCGCGTAAAGCCAACTCGAGTCCGGTTTCTCCATCGTTCGCTGTATCCACGATGAAATTCTCCTGCTCCAGCACACTCTTCACCAGGGCTGCGAGACGTTTGTCATCTTCTATCAACAGAATCCTCATGTTGGTGGTCTTCCTTCTTTTTAATATACGTCGCTTTTCAGGTATTTTACATGGTGATTCTTGGAAATTGATTGGAAAGAAAAGGGGATTTCCTACCTAATATTAAGATAAATAAGGTAGAATAACATATAAATAAGATTGGTAGGATTTAATGAAAAACAGAGTAATCGTTACTTTATCAGTATTTTTAACAGCTGTGCTTATCGTATTTGGAGTGGGAGTTTCTAAGGCGGTTGCCAACAGGAACAATCCCCAATCAGCAGGCGTTGCCGAGACAGTAGCATATTACACAACCCGTGAAGCCCAGTACCAGCAATTGATTGCCGACGCGAACAATACAATCACGCAGGCAAACCAGCAGATCATGGCTTTGCAGGGGCAAACTTCTCCTACAGAGGCGTCATATGCAGTTTCGATTGAGCAGGCAGTTCAACTTGCCAATGCGGCAGCCGGTGAGTCAACCGCTCAGGTACCAACGCTTGTCAATTATTCAGGTGTTGCAGCGTACGAGGTTGTTTACCCAGACGGAAAACTGTATATCGATGCCAACACAGGCAACGTGCTTTACAACGGTGTGATGGCCGCGAAAACAATCTCGCCGCAACAAGCTGCCCAGATCGCCATAAACTATACTGGAAACACGCAAGTGGTGGGGGTGGATAGTGGAAATTATAGCAACGCGCCGGCCTATCGTGTCACTTTTAATAATGGTCAGATCGTCTACATGAACACTTACGGCACAATTTTGGCAGTGCAGCCTGCGCCCGCGCCGGTCACCATGTCTGAACATGATGATGATGACGATGATGATTAACCCGGAAGGGATAATTGATGCAAAACACACAAGTCAAGAAAAAACGTAGTTTCATCTCAAGCGCATTCAAGTTCTTCATCGCGGCGGTTTCGATTGCCGGGACAGTGGGTCTTTGGGGTATTTTAAGCAAAAAAGATGCTCAGGCAACACATAAACCGGTAACGGATATGCCGATGCCAACACTGGTGACTCTGGTGCCTGTCAACAACATAACTGCAGTGTCAGCCGCAGGTGTGGAGACTACGCTCTCCTCGCTTCCTGTGGTATCACAGCAAAGTGCGCCTGTGTATTCCAATACAAACATCCAGGTTGTTCAACCTGCACCGGTGACCAGTACAAAGTCGTCAGGCTGATGTTTACACACGAATTTCGGGCAATGGGTTCGCGAATCTTTCTGGCCATGGATTCTGAAAAGGATCTCTGGTCAGAATATGGTGTTAGGGTTGAACGTTGGTTTGAGGAATGGGAACAATCCCTAAGCCGTTTCCGTTTCTCCTCCGAATTGAGCCAATTCAACCGCCGTATCGGCGCGTGGCAAAGGGTGAGTGAAACTTTCTGGCAGGTACTCGAGCTGGCCTTGACTGTGGAACGAAAAACAGATGGAATAGTCACCCCTGCAGTATTGGATGCCCTGGAGGCTGCCGGATACGATATCACATTTGAGGAAATCGGCAGTACATCTTCCACATGGCTGCGCCAGCCCATTTTTGAACCTCCATCAGTGCGTGAGATCGAAATGGATGCGTCAACCCGCTCAGTGAGGGTGCCCGTCGGACTGCGTCTCGATTTTGGCGGTGTGGCCAAGGGCTGGGCGGCGCATCAGACAATGCTGCGGCTGGCTGGATTGCCACCGCTGTTGGTGGATGCAGGCGGCGACATTGCCATCAGCGCTCCCCTGCGAGATGGTAGTTCCTGGCCCATCAGCATTAGCGACCCATTTGATCCTTCCGGCAATCTTGGATTGTTGATGATTCCATCAGGGGGGGTAGCCACCTCCGGGCGAGATTATCGCCGCTGGCTGGCTGGCGGCCGTTGGCAGCATCACCTCATCGACCCGCGCACCGGTCAGCCCGCTCAGACGGATGTTTTCACGGCCACGGTGATAGCTGAAAACCTGCTTGAAGCCGAGGCGTTGAGCAAGCAGGCACTCATCCTCGGCTCCGAAAAAGTAGAAAAGCTTTTTGAACAACACCCCGACCGTGCCTTTCTACTCCTCCGGGAAGATAATTCAACCATTCAAAACGATCCTTTACAAAATTTTAGGTGGAAAGCACCATGCAAGATTCACGACAAAATTTCAGCATAGAAGACGCGCAACCCCGGGTATCGCCGCTGGCATTCTTTTTGTACCTGTTGGCTGCGATATGGGGTGTTGTTATCGGTGTATTATTGCTGCAATCTGTTTTACCCGGTATGACGCAGTCCATTCTGGCAGCACAACCCAAGGTATTTTGGTTCCTTTCGCGCGCAAGCGCGTTCACTGCTTATGGTCTATTGTGGTTCTCCATGGTCCTGGGAGTGGGAGTGACTAACAAGATGGCGGTGCGCTGGCCCGGACTTGGAAAGACTAACGAACTGCACCAGTTTGTCAGCATCCTGGGTATTGCCTTTGGTCTGTTTCATGGACTGATTCTTCTTGGCGACCATTATTTTAAATTCAAGTTGATACAAATCCTGATTCCCTTTACTGTGGCGGGATATCGGCCATTTCTAGTAGGTTTGGGTCAAATAGCCCTTTATCTATGGGCGATCATCCTTGTCAGTTTTTACATCCGCAAGAAGATCGGATCAAAAGCCTGGCGCTTTGTGCATTACTTCACCTACCTGTGCTATACCGGAGTTCTCATCCACGGCTTGCTGGCCGGGACTGATGCCGGCACCGGAGCAGCCCTCACACTCTATTGGGTCACCGGTGCAGTTCTACTCTTTCTAACCATCTACCGCATCCTTCATGAGGTGCAGGAACGTAATGAAAAGCTTGACAGGAAGGCTGCGATCAGGGGGTGATCGTTGTATGCAGGTTATTTTCAGAAATCAGAACGAGGGATTGATGCCAATCAATCCTTTTTGTAAATGACGAACGACCTTCATTCTTTATTGAACTTCCGCCTGCTGTCTCGTATAATCTAATTCACCGCGAAATTCGCGAGGTTTGGATCTTTCTGCATCCACAATTATTGTTTTCCTGGAGAGATCATGGAATACAAGTATGTAGGCAAGGACTACAATCGGCCGGACGCGGTCAGCAAGGTGACCGGAAAGGCCATCTACCTGGATGATATCCGCATGCCAGGCATGCTGCACGCCGCCATCCTGCGGCCTGAGTATGCCCACGCGAAGATTCTCAAGATCGATACCACCGAGGCTGAGCAGATGCCCGGGGTGGTCAAGGTGGTCACCGGCAAGGGCTGCAATTATCACTACGGCGACAACATCCGCGATCTGGTGCCGATGGCCATTGACAATGTGCGCTACATCGGCGAGCCGGTGGCAGCGGTGGTGGCCGATACATTCGCCCACGCCGACGCCGCCATGAAGACGATCAAGGTTGACTATGAACCCCTGCCGGTCTACGTGGACGCCCGCGACGCCATCAAGAAGGACGCCGTGCTCATCCATGAGGAGAACGGTCAGTACTGGCATCTGCCTACGCTCAAGCCCGTGGCCGGCACCAACATCGCGAACGAGTACCGCCTGGTAAAGGGCAAGGGCGCTGATGGGCTGAATGATGCTGAAGTGATCGTTGAAGGCGAATTTGATTTCCCGCATGGCTCCTGCGCGGCTATTGAGCCGCACGGTTCCATCGTCTGGTTCAAGGAAGATAAGACCATCGAAGCCTGGTCTTCCTCCATCTGCCCGTTCATCATCCGCGAGGACCTGGCCCACTCCTACGATGTGCCCGTCTCGGACGTGCGTGTGCACATCCCCGACGTGGGCGGCTGCTTTGGCTACAAGTCTGACATCACCGTGGAACAGACCGTGGCCTGGATCGCCTCCTTTGTCCCAGGCCGACCGGTGAAATGGGTTGCCTCGCGCCAGGAGGACTTCACCTCGACTCTGATCGGGCACGGCATCCGCACGAAGATGAAAATTGGTGCCAAGAAGGACGGCACGCTGGTCGCCATCCAGGCGGAGGTCCTTCACTCTGGTGGAGCCTACGCAGACACGCCTGTTAACGTCACCATGGCAGCCACGCACAACTGCACCGGCCCTTACGAATTTCCCAACTGCGAACTGGTGGGCTACACCGTCTACACCAACACCCCGGCGGTGGGCGCTTACCGCGGCTACGGCCACCAGGAGGGTCAGCTCGCCTCTGAACGTCTGATGGATATCCTTGCTCGCAAACTGGGCATGGATCCCTGGGAGTTACGCGAAAAGAACTTCCTCAAGGAAGGCCGCGTCAATGCCCTTGGCGAGAAGATGTGGAAGATGCACGGCGACATCCAGAAGTGCGCTGACATCGTTAAAAAGAAGGTTTATGTCAGCCCACGCCCGGTGGAGGACGCAGATTACTATTACGGCCGGGGCTTTGCCGCGGTCATGAAATCCCCGAAGGGTGCGCCCTTTTCGAACAAGGGCTGCTACATGAAGATGAACATCGATGGCAGCGTCTCGGTGGTCATGGCCGGCGCTGAGGTGGGGCAGGGACTGCGCACAGTT